>Ga0134126_10004186_pt1 | contig 18066 bp, 21 predicted proteins | sample KB31752_FD_96881 | JGI IMG/M metagenome (GOLD analysis project Ga0134126, IMG submission 96881) | Terrestrial soil microbial communities with excess Nitrogen fertilizer from Kellogg Biological Station, Michigan, USA - KB3-175-2 | ecosystem: Environmental > Terrestrial > Soil > Unclassified ...
AGACATAAATACGACTTGGTTTAGAGTTGGTCCCTTGGAAACACCCCCTTTCAACTTTTTATCATTTGAACTTCTTATCTTATTTCTTATTTTAAATTTTGACACAATGGTTAATCTCTATCTTGACTATAAAGAAGCAAAACAGACTAATCAGAAAAATTAAACCTGACTGAAGTTTAAAAAAAATTTTTATTTCAGCCGACGCGGGTGCCCCGGTAAAAAATTAATGCCGTCGTCTTGTCTCTGACAAACGACTCCAATGGATTCTCTCTATCGGCTTCGGTTCCAGCAGACTAACCTGCCTACCGGACAGGCAGGCAAACATCAGCTTTTTGTATTTACCTTCGGCTTTGGTTTTTCACCCGATAGCTATCGGGTCGGAAGTTCGGGCGGAAAGTTCCCGCAGGAAAATCATTGAATGCCCCGTTATAGTCCATGTGTAAACGTTGGCGGTACTTTATCGCGACACTCAACAAAACCTGATAAACTAAACTTTCATAAAAAAAAATACAATGTCAAAAAGTAAATTAATGGAAATGAATAATGTCGGGATTGTTGTAGAATCTCTCGACAATGCCATTTCTTTTTTTACAGAAATAGGGCTGAAACTTGAAGGACGAACAATGGTTGAAGGTGAGTGGGCAGGGCGTGTGACAGGACTTGGAAATCAGTCGGTAGAAATTGCTATGATGGTTACGCCCGACGGACATAGCCGGCTTGAACTTTCACGATTTATCACCCCTCATATTATAGCAGACCACAGGAATGCTCCGGTGAACTCTCTTGGCTATCTCCGTGTTATGTTCAGAGTTGACAATCTTGACGAATTGCTATCCAGACTTTTGAAGAATGGCGCCGAACTCGTCGGCGAAGTAATTCAGTATGCAGGCATCTATCGGCTATGCTATGTTCGTGGAACAGAGGGAATACTTGTAGGATTGGCTGAACAGCTCGCTAATAAAACCGTGGCAAACATTCCGGAAAAAAAATAACAATAGATTTTTATTAAAAAATAGCTGACCAACAAATAATGTGGATAATAGAATTCAATGAAAAATACAAAAATTTATAAAATTTTTTTGCAAGTGTCTATCCGCTATACATTAAAAAAGCGGAAAAGAACGGACGCACAAAAGCAGAGGTAGATGAAACTATATTTTGACTGGCAGGATACAATAAGCAAACTTTGCAACAACAAATTAATGCAACCGATGTTGAAACATTTTTTGATTAGACGAAAAGATTTTACGGGGCTCCCCAATCTCTTTCCCGTTTATCCTTCCAGGTTATACAACAATTAAAAAATAGAAAAACCTTTTATTTCCCTGTCTGCCGACCAGCCTGCCTGTCCGGTAGGCAGGGAAGGTTTGTTTACTGGCAGAAATAAAGGACTCGAACGCATTTACGCTGAATCACAATTTAAAAATTTATCAATCCTACAATTTCTTCAAGATACCTCTTATCCGTATCATCAAAAACATTATAGGCTTCGCTATCAACATCTAAAACCGCAACTACTTCACCGTTTCTTTTAACAGGAATCACTATTTCTGATTTTGACAAACTACTGCATGCTATGTGGCCTGGAAATTTTTCAACATCAGGCACAATAAGCGTTTCAGCACGCGCCCAGGTAGTTCCGCAAACTCCTTTGTTTTTTTGTATTCTTGTACAGGCTACAGGACCCTGGAAAGGCGCCAGCACCAATTCATTATTTTTCACCACATAAAAGCCAACCCAAAACCATTGAAATTGTTCTTTAAGTGCGGCCACTACATTTGCCATATTCGCCACAAGGTCAGTTTCGCCGGTGAGCAATCCTTTTATCTGCGGAAGCAGTGATTGATATTCTTCTTCTTTACTTCCTTTGAGGATTGTAAGGTCTTCTGACATAAATTTTTCTTACAAAGGTATCGAACAGTAAAAGAGAAAAAGTGATAAAATCCTTTATCCATCAAATAATAAAAAAAAATTATCTTTGGAATGAAAAATAAGCATGTGCCCATTTATATGGATGTACATATTGTTCCAGGAGTTAAAGCAAGGGATGTAGCGACAGCCCACAGCAAAGATTTGCAGCACCAGGAAGAATATGGATGCTCCTGTATGACTTACTGGATCGATGAAGATCGCGGAAACATATTTTGCCTGATCGATGCTCCTGATAAGGAAGCGGTGCAGGAAATGCACAGAAAAGCTCATGGCCTGATTCCTAATAAAATTATTGAAGTCAGCAAAACAGTGGTTAGGTCTTTTCTGGGCCGTATTTATGACCCGGAATCGGTAGAAATTTCAGAAGAAGGATTGCCATTTTTCAGCGATACATCCTTTAGAATATTACTGCTCACTAAGATTACTGACCCTAATCTGCTCCGGCACCAATTTGGTTCTGAAAAAGCAAATGAATTATTGAATAGCCACAACCAGATTATTCGCAAAAATGTTAAGCAATATGGAGGCAGAGAAGTAGAACATGAAGGGAGTGATTTTATTATTTCATTTTCTTCAGCAGCAAAAGCCATGGCCTGTGCCCTGGATATACAAGAGGAGATGTTGAAGGAGCATTCGGATAAATTTGTTTTTAAGATAGGCGTTAACGCAGGTGAACCTGTTGAAACGACCAATGAACTTTTTGGTGATACGATTCGGTTTGCTGATAATATGTGCTTTATTGCTACCAACTTTCAAATTGCTGTTGCCCCGCCGGTGAAGGAACTGATGGCCAAAGATTTTTTTAATAATGCTACAAAAAAGCTTTTGGCTCTTACTCCCCAGGATGAAAGTCTATTGAAATTATTATTCAGGCATTTGGAAGAAAAATGGCAAAATCCTGATTTTCATATAACCGATTATTGCAAGGGAACGGCCATGAGCTTGTCCCAATTATACAGGAAAACAATTTCACTCACTGGTATGTCTCCTAATACGCTTTTAAAAGAATTCAGGCTCGAAAAAGCAAAGGGTCTTATGAAAAAACAATCTTTTAATATTGCCCAAATAACCTTCGATTCCGGCTTCACCAGCGCTTCTTATTTTACCAAGTGTTTTAAAAAGAAATTTGGCTTGTTGCCAATGGCCTATCTTGAGTTGCTGCATTGATTGTATTCTTTTCCTTTAAAAGCTGTCTATAAAAAGACACCTCAAAGAACAGTGATTTAATTTTACTATTTTTTGAACGATTTACGCTACCTGCTTTTCTATTTTTTGAATGAATCGTTATAGCATGCTGCTTTTTGCCAATATTAACTTTGGTTATTCCTAATCATAAAAAATATAAGCCATGAAATTAATTAACTTTCGAATCCCGATTCTAATGATGATGTTGTTTGCAGGCTATGCTTCCACAGCACAAACGACTGCATCAAATCATTCAGCAACTACAAAAACAAATTCTATGAAAACGTATCTCATTGAAAGAGACATCCCCGGCGCAGGCAAATTAACTCCCGAACAACTAAAAGCCATTTCTCAAAAATCCTGTTCCGTCATTAAAGAAATGGGGCCTGAAATTGAGTGGATTCAAAGCTACGTAACGGGGGACAAGATATTTTGTGTTTACAAAGCGCAGAATGAAGAACTGATAAGGGAACATGCTAAAAAAGGAGGTTTCCCTGCCAATAAGATTATGGAAATTCATACAGGAATTAGCCCGGCAACCGCCCTGTCCAATTAAGGATTAATTCATTTTTTCGTAGCTTTTTTAATAGCTTTTCAACTGCCTCTACATCCGGGGCAGTTGTTGTATAAGTCTTCTGCTTTTGATAAATGAAATTGCTCCTCAGTTATTCGTTGCTTTTAAATTGAGGAATGATAGGCTGTTTCTATTGCAACGCCTTTGGTAAGTGTTTGATAAACGACGCAATATCTTTCAGTAAGTTTTTTTACGCTTGCCAGCTGCTCATCAGATGCATCGGTATCGAGATTAAATTGTAAGCGAATATTTTTAAAACCTACAGGCACATCTTTTGAAACACCTAAGGTGCCTTTGAAATCAAGATCACCCTCTGCTGTAATCGTGCCGCCTTTTATTTCAACACCAATGGAAGTAGTGACAGCCTGCAGCGTAACACCGGCACAAGCCACCAATGCCTGCAAAAGCATATCTCCCGAACAGGCAAGCATTCCTGACCCCCCGGTTGCCGGATGTAGTCCAGCTTTTATCAACGCCCTGCCCGTTTCAATGTTACATGATATATCCTCTCCTATTTTCCCCTCTGCCTTTAAGGTTATAATTGCAGATTGTGGCTGGTTATGGTACTTCTCTTTCAGAGGCGCCTGCAAGCTTTTAAGTGTAACTGCATTCATAGCACAAGTTTAATCAAAAAAACTGAAAGCGTGAGAAACGGGTTCATTTCAAGTTCAGGATACTTCGTTATACTCAATTTATTCTAATTTCGGTTTACCCTTTCCAGTTACACCCCAAAAAAAAATAGAAAAATGATTTATTTGTTTGCCTGCCGCGCAGGTAGGTTTGTTTACTGACAGCTCCGGGATACTTCAGCAGCCTGAACTATAATGGTAAATCAGAGATAAATCGTTCAGGCCGCGGAAGACATGCGTCCTGATCGTGAGAAAAGATGGTACCCGTACTTGCGCTACAATTCCATTTTCGTTTACCCTTTCCAGTTACACCACAAAAAAAAATAGAAAATCGATACAAAACTGTCCGCCGCAGTTTTAGCAATCTTTTGAATGATGAGATTGCGTCGTCGCCATGAGATTTATCGAATCGAAAATGATTTTACGGCCGTCTCGCATTGACGCGACATAAGGCGATTGCTGCGACAAAAGAACTTAAAATATCATAGTTGCAGGTTTTTTGCACACGTCACGCCATCACGGGCTGCTTATTATATTTATTACGGTACTCAACAGGTGTAAGCCCTGTTATCTTTTTGAAAGTGGTCCTGAAGGCTTTGGAATCTGAATAGCCAACATCAAACATCACTTCATTTATATTCTTACGGCTGGTTTCAAAGTTATGCTTCGCAGCTTCCATTTTTATTCGTTGTATATATTCTAAAACGGTGTTGTTGGTAGCCTGCTTAAACCTGCGCTCAAAACTTCTTCTGCCTACCGCAACTTTATCGGCCAGTTCATCTACCAAAATTCTTTCGGCAATATTTTTTTCGATAAACTCCTGCGCTTCTTTTATGGCTGCATCAGCATGATTCTTTTGTCCTTTAAACATCGCAAATGCGGTTTGGCTATCCCTGTCAATATCAATAGCAAAATATTTAGAGGCGAGAATAGCAGTGTGTCTGTCAGTATATTTTTCTACCAAATGCAACAGCAAATTCCAGTAAGAGTTAGCGCCACCACTTGAGTAAATGCGATATTCTTCGGTGATGATACTTCCATCCACCAGTTCCACTTCGGGAAACATTTCTCTAAACTCATTTTGAAATCCCCAATGCGTGGAGCATTTCTTTCCGTTGAGCAAACCGGTAGATGCCAGCAAAAAAGCTCCGACGCAAAGAGAAGCCACCTCTGCACCATTTGCATATTGTTCATTTATCCATGGAACCAGGATTTTGTTTTTATCAACCGCCGCTTTCATATCGCCGAACAAAGCCGGAATAAAAACCAGGTCTGTCTTCTTTACCTCTTTTAATTGTTTATCCGTGTGAACAGAAAACATTCCGTCATTTAATTTTATTTCTTTTTTTGCACCCACCAGTTGAACATGGAACAATGGTTTTTTGCCGGATACCGCCAGGAACTGGTTTACGGCAGAAAATAAATACTGCGGGTCTGCGATGGCCTGCATCACTGATGATTCAGGTACCAAAATGCTTACATTTATCATTGCACTTAATTCTTTTAAGGAGTAAAGATAATTAAATAGCTTGTCGCAAAACACCCTTTTATTGTCAGTACCACACGCCGTTGGTTTTAATTTTGCGCTGCATCTTTGTACCTGCCTGCCGGTAGGCAGGTCGTTATTTCAAATGATTTGTTAATCAGAACCAAATAACAAATGAGCATACAAGAACAAATTAAAAAATACATTGACAGCAGGCCTGAACCCAAACGTGCTGACATGGAAGCTTTGCACCAACGCATACTTCAAACTTTGCCGAAATGTAAACTATGGTTCTTAGACGGCAAAGATGATAAAGGCAAAATTGTTTCTAATCCTAATATTGGATATGGGCATCAAATAATAAAATATGCTGACGGGAAAACCAAACCGTTTTATCAAATTGGAATCAGTGCAAACACGACCGGAATTTCAGTTTATATTATGGACATTGAGGACAAAAAGTATTTGCCTGAAACCTACGGAAAAACGATAGGCAAGGCAAGTGTAACGGGCTATTGTATTAAGTTCAAAACGCTACAGGACATACATATTGACATACTTGAAGCGGCAATAAGGGACGGAGTTGAGCAAACCAAATGACTGATCGTTAATGAAAAAAAATATTCATCTTTCTTGTAACAGCAACCAATTAAACAATTCACCATAAAAACAAAAAATCATGTCAAACAACAGCGTAACACTACACAGGGTACTTAAAGCTTCTCCCGAAAAGATATTTCGTGCCTTTTCAGATGCTCATGCATTTTCATCATGGCTTCCGCCGTATGGATTTTTGTGCTTAACAGATCACATGGATTTCAAGGTCGGCGGAAACTACAAGATGACCTTTATTAATTTCTCTACCGGAAAAGGGCATTCGTTTGGCGGAGAATTCCTGGAAATAAAACCGGGTGAGTTCTTAAAATATAGTGACAAATTTGATGACCCGAATTTGCCGGGAGAAATGATAACTTCTGTTTGGTTTAAGAAGGTATTATGCGGCACAGATCTCCGGATTACCCAGGAGGGCATCCCGTCAATGATTCCTGTAGAAATGTGTTATTTAGGATGGCAGGAATCTTTGGACAAGCTGACAAAACTAGTGGAACCCGAAATTCCTGATGCATAATTTATAAAGCTCCTTTACATTAAAACAATAACAACCCAACAATAAAAAATAATCACCATTAAAACCAAATCACCATGGCAAGCGTATCAATTTATTTAAACTTCATGGGCAACGCCGAAGAAGCATTTAACCAATATAAAAAAGTTTTTAAAACCGAATTTTCATCTCCTGTCATGCGAATGAAAGACATTCCGCAACAGCAAGGAATGCGGCAAATTTCAGAAGCTGAGAAGAACAGTGTAATGCATGTAGCGCTACCCATCCTTGGCGGAACACAATTGATGGGAACGGATGTATTAGAAAGCATGGGACACAAATTGGTTGAAGGCAATAATGTTACCATTAGTTTGAACACTGACACAAAAGAAGAAGCCGACAGGTTGTATAAAGAACTTTCGCAGGGCGGCAAAGACGGTGTTGCACCTCACGATGAATTTTGGGGATATTGGGGTACATGCCAGGATAAATTCGGTATCCGGTGGATGTTTAATGTTTTAAATCAACCACAACCGTAAAAATTCTGCAACATCATAAAAAAACGCAATGAGAAAATTAAAATTGCAAATGCAAATGACCATCAACGGGTATGTTGGTGGAATAAATGGAGAAAATGACTGGATGACATGGAATCCTGATGATGAATTTATAACGTTCCTCAGTTCACTAATTGATTCATCAAATACGCTTTTATTGGGACGAAAAACGGCAGAAGGTATTATTCCATTTTGGGAAAAGACCGCTAAAGAAAATCCTTCTCATCCATTTGCAAAAAAAATTGCTGATATCTCAAAAGTTGTTTTCACTAAAACACTTGAGAAATCAATTTGGAACAACACTACTTTGGCAAAGGGAAATCTTGCAGAAGAAATTGCCAGGTTAAAAAAAGAAAAGGGTAAAGACATTCTTGTTTTTGGCGGTGCAGGTTTTGTTTCATCGCTGATAAAGGAACAACTCATTGACGAGTATCATCTTATTATTAATCCAACTGCAATGAGCAAAGGCATGACTATTTTTAACTCCCTTGACAGAATACAAAAATTTACGCCTACACAATCAAAGCTTTATCCCGGCGGCAAAACAGTTTTGAGCTTTACACCAAAAAATGAATAAATTTTCGGATAGACATTGTAGTGAATTTCCAGAAAACAATCATTATTCATCATCCACCAGGTCTATATATGAAAAAGTTAAACAACAGATTTAATATTCAAAGAATAGTTTCGGCAATTGCTATCTTATTGCTGTTTTCATTGCACAGTTTAAGCCAGCAAATAAAACCAAATGCAAGCGGGTATGCGCCGGTGAACGGAATAAAAATGTATTACGAAGTATATCTGCCTACCGGACAGGCAGGCGGCGAAGGTGAACCTATTATTTTATTGCACGGCGCCTTTTATACCATTCAAATGAATTGGGGACAATTAATACCTGAATTATCAAAAACAAGAAAAGTCATTGCGATTGAATTCCAGGGACATGGACACACACCTTATTCAGACAGAAAATTAGACATCGTAACATTGGCAAAAGATGTTGAAGGATTAATGGATTATTTAAAAATTGATAGCGCTGATGTAGCAGGGTATAGCCTGGGCGGTTCGGTAGCTTACCAGTTTGCTGTGCAATATCCTAAACGGTTAAAAAAATTAGTAATCATTTCTTCAACGTACAAAAGCAGTGGCTGGTTGCCAGTTGTGAACGGTGCCTTTAAAGATTTTAAGCCTGATTTTTTTGATAACACGCCTCTAAAAACAGCATACGATGCAGTAGCCCCTGACAAAACTAAATGGAGAAATTTTGTAGAGCAGATGATTGCTTTCGCCGGAGTGCCTTTTAATGTTGGAGACTCCAACATTGCAAAAATTAGTTCGCCGGTATTGATTATTTCGGGTGATAATGATGGCTTGGATAAAGTGGAGTTGATGAAAACATATGAATTACTAGGAGGCGGCCTTTCTGATTTGAATCCAATGCCAAAATCTCATTTAGCCATTGTGCCATCACAAGGGCATGTCAGCCTGATGATGCAGACGAATACAATTTTAGGTTATTTGGAGGACTTTTTAAAGTAAAGAAATTTCCGATATGTAAATTGAAAATAGGAAATGACTATTGGAATAAATAAGAATGGATTGAGAACAGTCGTAGAAAAGGTTAAGCACAATTTTAAAGATTAATGCAAAATGAAATGGCGCAGATTATTTCATATCTCACCTTCAATGGAAACTGCCGCGAAGCGATGACGTTTTATAAAAACTGTTTGGGTGGCACACTCACATTTCAAACAGTTGGTGAATCGCCGATGTCAAGTAAAATGCCAAAGAGGATGAAAGACTGCATATTGCACGCGACGCTTAAAAAAGGCAGCCTGGCGTTAATGGGCTCTGACATCGTTGGTGAAGAAGGTTTACAAAAAGGAAATTCAGTTTCTCTATCACTCACCTGCAGCAGCGAAGATGAAATAAATAATTATTACGCAAAACTTTCTAAAGGAGGCAGCACGGATCACCCCTTGAAAGACACCTTTTGGGGAGCGAAGTCTGGCGACCTTACTGACAAGTTTGGGAATCACTGGCTACTCAGCTTTGATAAAAATAAACCCGGTAGTTCAAAGGGCGTTAAATAAATTACCGGATTTTTTTGCATTACCGCAACTTCCCCGTTGACTCTTGTTGAATTAGGCATCGTTGCTCTCAAACCGAATACATTCCCGTGTACCCTTCCCCGTTACCCAATGTTGCGAGGATCGAATAAAATCAATTCAATCTTTCTTATTTAATGCAATGCGCTTACTCTTTACAGTATTACACGGTGAATCAGAAAACTTACACTTTAGAAAAAATAACATTCGCTATAGCAATCTGCCCTCTGCAATTTTTTACAAAATGATGTCGCGTAAGCATTTTTTATTTGATGAGAAAACGTTTAAGCTTTGATTTTACCTTCGATCGAATCATCAAGCGTTTTGCCCATAATAGCACCGGTCGCAATTTTCAATAAGGCAATCGCATTTCCATGTTTATTATCCCAATAATAGCCATCATCACCTGAAACTTTAATCACGGTAATGCGCGGATCGTTCTGGCCTTCAGTAAACCATGTTTTCAACAGCGGTTCCCAAAGCTCCTTAATCAGGGCCTTATCTTTGGAAATGGTCGCCTTGCCATACAGGCTTAAAAAATCAGAATGGGAAGAACCCTGGAAGAATAGCTGAACTTTTGAGTCGCGGGCAATGTCCCGGTTTTTATGGCTGTCGTTTGCGCTGAGAAACCAAAGATTGCCTTCTTCATCTATTTTTTGTACGGACATGGGCCGGGTTGTTATTTTTTTTCCGGTCGTAATTCCGGTGCAAAAAAAGCAGGTGTTTTTATTTGCCAGCTCTTTTATTTTTTTTAAGGCTTCTTTGCCTTGAAGATTTTCGTGATTTTCTTCTTCCTGGTTTCTGTTGATGCTATCCATTTTACTTTTTTAATGTTTGAAATTGGTTGAATTCCTTCAGGAATTAACTTACTAAAAATAGTGCCAACTTGCAAAAATTTTACTTTACTATTTAAACACAAAAAGTTTGGGCTGAACTATTGAAGCAGATGCGAGGAAACCGATACACAATACCGAAAAGAAGTAAGAAAGTTTATGAAACCTAATGCAATTTTGTTCAAAATATATCCGCATAAGGACGGCGTATCGGTTGAGTTAAGGCCATCAAACCTTGTGAGCCGGGAATACCGATCTATTTTGAGAAACCATTATTTTTTGTCAATTTGTGTTCCTTCTTCATAAAAAGATCTGTTGAAATAACATTACATCTTTCCATGAAAAAATTAAAATGTATAAAAAGAAATTGCCCGGGCTGATAAAGGCTCCATCTTACAGGATCTTTTTATTTGTTGCCATGGCGATGGTGATTGCCGGTTGCAGCACCTTGCAAAAACAAATAAGATCAGGCTGGGCTACAAAAGAGATCAGTCCCGGGGTACACTTATCACACCATTATTTTTCTTCGTTGTTTGGCGCGCCCGAAAATATAAATGTGATTGACATTGATCTGGCAGATACAAGTCTTTACCTCACCGTCGCTTACAACGATTCTCTATTGGAACCCGTCAGTGAATCCGGAAAAGCCGCCGATGCGATAGCCGCTGTTAATGGCAACTTTTTTAATACGCATATTGGCGGCTCCGTCTGCTTTTTAAAAGTTGATGGCCGCGTTGTCAACCATACCCACGATGAACTTAACGGGACGTTGTTTCTCCCCTGGCTCGATACCGCCGCCCTGGCAATCAGTGGGAACCATACGCAGATTATTATCAAGCCAGCCGGAACCCGGTGGGAACAGAACCACTATGATTTTCCTACTATTATTTCGGCGGGCCCGCTGTTGATTTGGAGCTCCAAGATCGTACCCGAACAAAGTCATAGATTTAATGATTCCCGCTATAGCAGAACCGGCATTGGCCTCACCAAAGATCATCATCTTCTTTTAGTAGCAGTAGATGGAAATGCAAAAGAATCTGCCGGCGTTTCTATTCCTGAATTTGCGCAACTTTTCAAAGCTCTGAAATGTGTATCGGCGCTTAACTTTGATGGTGGCGGTTCTACTACCATGTGGGTAAACGGTGAGCCGGAAAACGGAGTGGTAAGTCACCCGACGGATAATAAGAAATATGATCATTTTGGAGAAAGGAAAGTAGCCAATGCCATTTTGATTATGAGAAGACAGTGACAGAATGGAATATAATTTTCCGGGATGTAAGAGAGTGCTTATTTTATTTTTTAAAAAGAATTAGCGATTAACTTTAGCTAAGTGAAGATCCGGCAGCGATGTTTTTTAGTAAAGAATAAAAATCTAAAAAAATTGTTTCAAATAGAAAGTAACGTAGTTTTATTTAAAAATAAAAAGGCAGGTTGTTTTGTAATTTTATTTCCAGGTCTTAATACACTTACTTCACTATTTTAGCTATGCATAAAATTTTTCTTGTTTTTATTCTTTGTATTCCGTGCAGTTCATCTTTTTGCCAGGGCAAAATTGATTATGGCAACAATAAAAATGCAGGTAAATATTATAAAGTACGTGGGATAAATATTTATACCGAACAATATGGCAGCGGGAAACCATTATTAATGATCCATGGTAATGGTGGAAGTATCAGCTCTATGGCAAGCATTATACCCTATTTTTCGCGCCAATATAAAGTGATTGCAGTAGATAGCCGTGCTCATGGCAAATCCATTGACAATGGAGATTCTCTAAGCTTTGAGATGATGGCTGACGATGATGCGGCTTTGCTGGATCAGATGCATATAGACTCCGCTTATGTAATTGGGTGGAGCGATGGTGGTATCGTTGCGTTGGTGCTGGCGATGCGGCATCCTTCAAAAGTAGCAAAGCTTGCTTCTACGGGGGCAAACCTCTGGCCGGATTCAACGGCACTTATTCCTTCATTTTGGAAAAATGAGAAAAAGTATTATGATTCTTTACATACCAAAATATGGGCGACGCCAAAGGAAAAAAATGATTGGAAAATATTTATGCTGGACTGGCTGCAGCCTAACATTCCCTTATCCGCTTTGCAGCAGATCCATTGTCCTTCGCTGATTATTAGCGGAGACCATGATCTGATAGTTTTGGATCACACGGTTGAAATATATCAAAATATCCCCAACGCTTATTTATGGATATTGCCTGATTCAGGCCATGCAACATTAAAAGAGCACACAGATGAATTTGATAAAACAGTAAATGAATTTTTTGAAAAGCCTTTTCATAAAAGATAGTTCATTTGCACATCTGCATAGCCATACCACTGAAATAAATTGAGTAATAAAAGATTATGACGATACACTCTCAAGGTTACGACCAGTAGCATCAGGACCAAACAGCGCAATAATTCCGGCCAGCAGCCCAGTACAGCCAATAAACGCAAAACCTGTAAAGAATGAGTATCGGGCGATAATAGCCGGCAACAGAAGTGCACCAACAGCACCTCCTGCATGTCCGAGACCATCTGAAAGAGCAAATCCTGTAGCACGAGCCTGGGTCGGGAAGACTTCGGCAGTGTAGGTATAGGCAACCTGAAGGTAAGAGCCGAGCGCCAGTGAAGCACACAGGGAACCAAGATAAATAGAAAAAGTGTTGGCATAACCTGCGATTAAAACCATACCTACCAACCACACGATTGTTGTAAAAAAGATCAATTTCTTTCGCTCTAATCGATCTACAATCCTTAATACCAACAGCGTTCCGATGGGATAACCGATGGCCCCTACAGCCAGGTAAGTGATAGACCCCCCTATTCCTGCGCCATGAGCAGAAATGAGATCGGCAGCATCGCCAAGGAAACCATAATTACCGATATACCAAAGAAACCACATGGGAACTAAAATTGCCAGGCGCCGAAGGTAAAGAGGTTTGAAAAGAAACCGAAGCGGGACACCCTGGCGAAAATCTACCAGGTCCGGACTGGGTTCCGGCAAATTAATATGACGATCGCCACAATTTTTTTCCATTAATAAAATCGTCTTCTCTGCATCTTCATATCGCCCATGATGAACCTCCCAACGCGGAGATTCCGGAAGTCTGACTCTGAGAAGAAGACCTACGACGGCAATCAATCCACCGATACCAAACAGTAATCGCCATCCTATTTCAAGGTGTGGCACAAGTGCTAAGGCAACGAATGGCGTAACAGTCTGTCCCAGGATGCCTACCAGGAAGGTGAGCAGGGTAATTCTGCCACGCTTTGAGGTGGGCGCCAGTTCACTGACATAGGTGGAAACCAAATTAAGGTCAGCACCGACCCCAACGCCCGTTATAAAACGAAAGATGATTAGCATAGTAACACCAGGAGCCAATGCATCTCCAAAAGAACCAATCGCTGTGAGCGCAAAGGTCAGCAGTAACATGCGGTAACGGCCAAAGCGATCGGCCATGGTGCCAATTATGAAGGACCCTATGATATAACCAATCAGCCCAACTGACAATGCCAGAAACAGGCTCGTGGAATTAGACAAACGGAATTGCCCGTTAATTGCCGGCATGGCAAAGCCGATGTTGCTGATATCATAGAATGTAAAAAAGTATCCTATGCCAATGATTGCTAAGTAGCTTTTAGGTAAAGCCCAAACGGGGATACGATTCAGGCGTGCTAATAATTCAATATTTTCCTTATCCGAAACCGAATTTTCCATTATCTCTTTTTTAATGGTAAAATCTTCCGCAAAAACAAAAGTTCAAGCCACAATTATCATTCCGAAGTCCTTATGGCGACAAATTGCGTTTATTCCTTTGCAACGGTACATGGTCCAATCAGGTCTTCCGGGCGGCCACATGCGGGTAAATGTTTTCTTAGGAGAAAAGTATATGGAAATCGTTTTGGATTCATAGGAGTTATGCCGGGAAAAGAAGGTCTTGAAATTTATAGTGGTCCAAACGACTCCTGTGGAGTAAGCCAACGATCTCGCTCGTTTTTTGCAAGCAAATTTCAGAACCAGCTACAGTCAAGACAGCATCATCTATGTTTCCCGCCAATTAAAGGAGAAGTTACAAGATCGGCCATGCCTGGGCTATTAGAAGTATTGCTTAAGTACAAACTCCAGGTACCAGCCGCACGACCGATTTTGCAATCCCGCATAAGGCGGGAGAATTTATTCACTCGTGGTTTCTACCGTTATCAGATGTTCCGGGCTATTTATTTAATTTTTCAATACGGCCTGAAAACGAAATCGCATCTCTATCAGTGCTGAGGACGGTCAGATTAGCAGAACCATTATCAAATATGTCAAAATCCAACTCCTGCACGTCCGGATAGTCCATTGGCTTGATAACCACTTCCCATCCGCTCTTATTTTTTGACGTAACGTTATACGAAAACCTGGTCGAAGTAAAACGAAGAGGTCCTTTGGTAGGGTCTAATAACGGCTGGTAGATTCGCCCCAGGAAAGGAAGAAAACTGTTCAGGTTATCTTTTTCAACATCCAAATAATAGTAATTGGTAAGATACCTTGTGGTGCCCCGCATAGGAGTTAACCTGTCTGCCACAAAGGCAAACTGCGATGAGTTGACCATATTTTGTATATCACCGGAGCTTAGCCCGGTAACGTTTTTTGATGAAGAGCATTGAGACAGAACGAGCGAAAGCGCACATGCCGACAAGAGCAGCATCGCAGTGCTTTTAATATTTGTTTTTTTCATAGCTTTTTTTAAAAGCTATCCTCAAAGATTGCACCTTAAACTTCAAGAAAAATGTGAAAATTTATGAACAGGTATGTATCAGGATAGTATCAGCGCCTTATGGTACGTAAATGCTTTGTTAATAAGCGTTGGCTGAGTTATGACCGCAATCACAAAGGATATGGCTCCTTAAAAAATTTACAATGAAAATAGAAAATAGAATCTTCGATTTTGGTGGTGTTTTAGTGGATTGGAACCCGAGATATTTTTACAAAAAACATTTTGGAAATGAAAATGAAATGGAACATTTTCTTACACACATTTGTACTGACGAATGGAATGTACAACAAGATAAAGGATGTTCGCTGTCAGAAGGAACTATGATACTGCCGAAACAATTTCCTGAATTTCATTCAGCAATACAACTTTACTAACACACATGGGAAACCATGCTGAATACATTTTGAAAGCCCAATCCGGTTGGAAAAGAAGCCGTCATCAATAAACATAATTTAAAAATACAATTCTATTTTCGTTTAACCTTGTTAGTTACATCATAATAAAAAATAGAAAAATGATTTATTTCTTCTTCTGCTGCTCGGCCTGCCTTTCCGGTAGTCAGGGCAGGTTTGTTTGCTGCATCATTGTTGGTTATTACAATTGCACGAATCATTCATAGATATGTCAAATGAAATACATTGATGCAATCTTAACTGTATTAAAGCCATCATCTTCAAATTATGCCAGGTCATCTTTCTGCCACTTGTTGTCAAAATATTTTACGTACACGTTAAATTCGCTTCTAATTAAATTACATTTGAAGCGGAAATAAGTTCTGAGATGAACTATTACCACCTGAACGGGAAGTCATTTTTTTCGCACTTCATATATTTGGAAGTGGAATGGGATAAGAAGCAAAGAAAATTCAACATAACGTATCCGATTACATGAAGAAAAACTGACTATTGTTTAAGTTCCTGATTAAACAACAACTAACATTAAAAATGATGATTTTAAAACCATCTTTCAACCGGGAAAAATAAATTACATCATATGGAAAGACGAGACTTTTTAAAAAACATCGCACTTACCGGGGCAGGTTTGGCGGCTACTCCAGGTATCGGGCAATTATATGCATCCGCCGGCTTGCAACAAGCATCACCGGGAACACAACTTATGGGCGGCAGGTTTGTATCACTATGTATTATGATCCGCACCACTCCCTGGGAAGTGTCGAGGGACGTGAAACTAATTCCTACAGATGAATCAAGTATTCATACGCTGGAAGTAGTTCGTGGTATGCGTGAATCCTTTGCCAAAAACAATCCCACGGGTCGTCTCACCTGGGGCTTTACACTCAATGCCCTGGAAGATAAGCGTGACAATTACAAAGATATCCGAAAGTATGTGGTTGAATGTCAGCAGAAATTTGGCGATGAAGTTTCTTATTTCCCGGGCTATTTCCCGGCCATGTACCTTCCAAGGCAACGCATCAATAAAGAAATAACAGAAGCGCTCCAGATTATTACCAATTTTGTAGGAAACGGTTATCGTCCAAAAGGTATTATGGGAGGATTTATGGCTGCAGATAATCTTCGCTATTTGTCTGAAGTTGAAGACATCCATGTTTCTCAAAGTGTGATATGGAGTCAGTATGGGGTAGACGGGGGTGGCGCCGATGGATCGCCGTCATATCCTTTCTATCCCTCCACCGAGCATCTTTGCAAACCGGCACAGAGCAAGAAGGATTTTATTGATTGTGTCAATCTGGATGGTTGGAGCGTCGATTTTCTTTGTGGCATGGCGAGCGGCGGTCTTGACGGAACGACTCCTTATAATGGGATTTCCAGCCGTCGGGGAGTTGGCCCTATTGAAACCTATTGTGAATGGGGATTGGAAATTGGCAACTTATCGGTCATGCATACCCAATCGCTACATTTTGATCAGGGGTTTAAATTAAATGGCTTCGCGTGGATACCAAATATCTGGGAGGCAAGCCTGGTAAAAGCTCCCGAACGCAAAGGTCAGGAAGCGAACATTATTCTTACAGCGCTCGAAAAATGGGTAGGCGATACCAAAAAACGATGGAATGATGTTCAATTCGTCACCTTTGGCGATTATGGAGAGATATGGCGTCAGCAATACCGGAATAATGAAAATTGGAACTACCAATTTAACGAGAAAGGTTTAGGCATTGGAAATTCATACGGTAACGAGGAAATCAAATGGTTTATGAATAAGAGTTTTCGTTTGGCAATGTTGCACGACTGGCACAAAAATACACCCTGGAAGGTTATCGATTTCACCCGGTACGATTTGCCGGCCTGCGAACCTCCCGATGCAAGCCCTGCTCATCCTATAAAAAATTGGAGCTTGATAAACCGAATTAATCAAAAAGGTTTGCGGCCACAGGATCAACCCGTTTTATTAACCGAACTGCACCAGGAGGAGCAGCAACTCATTGCGAATTACTACCCTGAGTTATTCAGATAACGCCAAATGTAAAAAAGCGTTGGATGGCCGGGATTTGGCAATGGGAGAAGAGACAGACTGCTATTTTATCCATCATTTAGAAGTACTAAAATGCTATATAAAATAAGAGATCTGTATTTTTATTTATGAGTGAAAAATTCAAATTCCCTTAATGGTAATTTTATAATTCGATCGGAAAAAAAGGTTCAATATTCAATTGGTTTGCATTGAAAAGAATTATTGGTTAAAAAATTAAAGCGTTAAAATGAATTTCAGCGTCACATCTCAAAACAAGGACGGATATCTTTTAATTGAATCAAAAGGTATCGTTGAAAATGCGGAAGAATTAATTGCCCATTCCCGATTGGTTTACGAGGAGATTGGCAAATATAGTTTTGATAAAATACTTGTATATGAACCTGAACTGCATCTTCCGCTTGATTTGGTTTCTCATTTTAACCTGGTTAAAAATTATACGAATGAATTCCC
>Ga0134126_10004187_pt1 | contig 18061 bp, 16 predicted proteins | sample KB31752_FD_96881 | JGI IMG/M metagenome (GOLD analysis project Ga0134126, IMG submission 96881) | Terrestrial soil microbial communities with excess Nitrogen fertilizer from Kellogg Biological Station, Michigan, USA - KB3-175-2 | ecosystem: Environmental > Terrestrial > Soil > Unclassified ...
CGATCGTCACGCGCAGCTTCACGACGGCCACGTCGGGGCTTCCGGGCAGGCTCGGCACGAGCGGCACGGTGAAGCGCAGGTCCCCGCTGACCAGCACGGCCGACATCACGATCTGCCCGTAGACGGGTTCTTCGCCCATCGCGAAGATCAGCATGTGCAGGTGGCCGTCCGAGGATGGCCCGGCGAAGATCGCGATCTGCGCAGTCTCGGTCCGGGTTTCGGGGCCGAGCGGGAACTCGACGATCGCAGTCCCGCCGCCCATCCGCGAGTTGACAGGGCAGGCGGGCGGCCCTTGCGCTTCGAGCCTTGCCTGGTTGCACGCGGCCAGCCCGAGCGTGCTCGTCGCGAGCGCGAAGCCCGCCGGGTAGCGGAAGTCGATCCCCGTGAGCGCCGACGGCAGGGATTCGCCGACGCCGGCGATGTCGACGCCGAGCGAGATCGCGGTCGGCGCGCCGAGCTTCTCGGGCGTGAACTTCGCGCTCAGTCGCGCGGTCTGGCTCGCGTCGGCCGCACTTGTCGCGCTCGCGGCCAGGATCAGCGCGCTCAGCGTGAGCGCGGCTCCGGCTCTGCTCAAGGCATGCCTACATCGCGTACGCATCGTGCGCTCCCTCTCCGCGCGGCTTCTGGCTCTCCCGGCCAGGCTTGCAGCTTAGCTCTCATCCTCGGACGCGCGCGCCGCCTCGCACACGCCGTGGCGTGGACCCTCGCCACGGGCGCAGGACTGACGGCACAGTCAATAGGCCAGTTTGGCGACCGCCTGAACCGTGAGGCCGTAGCTGCGACGGTAGTAGACGCCGTAGAGTCCGCCGCCGCCGTGGATCTGGGCGTAGCGCCCGCTGCCACCGGTGATCTTCATCGTGCCGCGGAAGCTCGGCCTCGCGCTGGTGAGGCTGCTCAGCCGGGCGCTTCCCCGGGCGCTGATCGACCCTGCCGCCGAGTAGATCGTGAAGCGCGCGCCGACCGTTGGTTCGCCGGTGTAGGTGAAGTGCACCTTCACCCGGCCCGGGAAAGTGCCGGATGCTTGCCCTTCGTCGATGATCTCCGAATCGAAGCTCCTGACGTAGTGCAGGCGTCCTTCGTCGCGCACGTTCAACACGCGCGCGACTTGCGCTCGCGGCGAGTCCGAGCCCCCCCAAGCCGATGTCGTGAGGATCGCTGCGGCGCCGGCGATCATGGCGACGGCGCCGAGGGCGACGCCGACAGCGACACGAAAGCGCGCGGCTCCCACGAAGCGGGATCGCATCTCACCCCCAGCCCCAGGGCGCCCCGACACCTCGTCCCTCGACCGAGCTTTCAAGCTGGCCCTCACGCTCTCCACTCGCTCTGGGTGAGCGCGCTCGCGCCGCCCGCGCCGCCACGCTCGCATCATCCCGAGCGTGGCAGACATCAACGGTCCAAGCTCGTGCCTCAGCTGCGCGGTCACGCCTCGCGCCGGCTCGCCGTCAGCGCCCGGTGCAGAGGCGTAGTACCCGACGACGCCCGTCAGCAGCATCACGTGCCGCGCGCCGTTGGGTAGCCCACGCGCTTGTGTCGCGGCTCGCCGCGTCGCCCGACCGAGCACCTCCACAAGCTCGCTGCGATCGCCGAACAAGCTCAGGTATCCGGGACGCTGCGACCCTTCCTCAGCCATGTCCTGCTCGTAGTCGACGAGCCCGTCGAGCAGCGTCAACAGCACACACACCGACAGGTAGGCCTCCTCGATCCGCGCGGCGTCGTCCGCCGTGGTGCGGGGATCGGCGGCGGCCGCGCTCAGCGCGTGCAGCATCAGCACCGATGACGCCGCGCCCGCGACGAACTCCCGCCACTCGAGCCCGGTGCCCTCCGCACCTCTGCGGCCCCATTGCTCGAGCTGCGCGATCCCGAGCTGCGGCGCGGCGTGCATCCGGGTCTGTGCCTGCCCGCTGCGCGCGGCGACCCGTTGCGCGACCCGGGTGATCGCCAACGCCGCCGGCAACCGCGCCACGGAGAGGCTGGCGACACGGGAGAGCTCGTCGAGATAGCCGCCGTCGTTGCATCGTGGGGACTGCTCGACCAGCCCTCCCGAGTCCTTGCAGGGGAAGGTGACGGCGTCGACCAGCGCGCCAAACATGCGATCGCCCTCGGGCAGTGGATCGCGCGCGGGAAGCTCGCTCAGACCGTCGAGGTAGTCGAACAGCAGCTCGAGCGCGACGATCGCCTCGACAACGCTCGCGCGGCGCGCGCGCGGCGCGAACGTCGCGAGCATCGACGCCGCCTCTGCGTGCGAGCCCTCGCCGTCGAGCTTTGCGAGGGCGAGCGCCCTCAGCTTAGGGTCGCCGATCGCCTCCGCGCGCAGCCGCCACCGCTTCAGCTCTCGGCGCACGATCGGCGCGACGCTCGTCCAGTAGCGCCCGTTCGCGAGCACGAGCGCCAGCCCCGCGCGGACCGCCAGCCGCCGATCGCCCAGAACGTCGGCGGCCATCTCAGCGCCCCCCGAAGCGCCGGTTGCGCTCGTTGAACTCCGCCAGCGACTCTTCGAAAGCCCCGCAGTTGAACTCGGGCCACAGCTCATCTCGGAACACGAGCTCGGAGTAGGCCGAGTGCCACAGCAGGAAGTTGGACAGCCGGTGCTCGCCGCCGGTGCGGATGATCAGCTCCGGGTCGTGCATTTCAGGCCCATAGAGGGCGCGCGCAAACTCGGCGTCGCTAGACCCGCCGAAGTGTCTCGCCGCGTGGACGATCTCGGCGCGACCGCCGTAGTTGAGCGCCAGGTACAGAGTAAGCCCGTCGTTGCCCTCCGTCAGCGACCGCGAGCGCTCCATCTGCTCGACAAGCTCGGACGAGATGCCGCCGCGGGCGCCGATGAAGCGCATCCGAACGCCCTCGCGATCAAGCGCCGGCGTCTCGCTCGCAAGGCGCCGGCAGAGCATCTCCATCAGCGCCGCGATCTCGCCGTTCGAGCGTGACCAGTTCTCAGTCGAGAACACGTACACGCTGAGCTCCTCCACGCCGAGTCGCGCGGCGTCGCGCACGCGCGCGCTGAGTGTGTCCGCAGCGGCGTCGTAACCGGCCTCTGTAGGCAGCCGGTACTTGCGCGCCCAGCGGCGGTTCCCGTCGGCGATGATCGCGACATACCGCGCCATCTAACCCGTCCCTCCGGCATGGCGCGAGGCAAGCAGATCAAGGACGCAGGGAGCGTGGCGTGCTCTGCACGCGAGCGAGCGAGGACACGGAGCTGCGCCGCCCATCGCCGCCCTAGCGTGGCGCGAGGCGAGCAGATCGCGGACGCAGCGAGTGTGGCGTGCTGTGCTGGGCGCGGACGAGCGAGGACAAAGATATCCGAAGCCTCGCGTCACGCTAGCGCTCCTCGAGTGCGAGGGCGGGGGATACCCGCGACGCCACCCAGCCCGGCACCGCGACGATCGCAAACGCCGCGGCGAGGACGAGCGCGAAGATCTCAAACGGGCGCGCGCCGGTCGCGATGCGCGCGACGGGGAAGCCGGTGACGTGGCGCAGGTATCCGTCGAGCACGAGCTGTCCGGCCACGCCGATGACCGCGCCTGTGAGGCAGCCCGCGGCGAGCATCAACGAGGCTTCGAGCGCCAGGATCAGCCGCAGCCGGCGCGGCTTGACGCCGAGCAGCCGCAGGCTGGCGAGCGAGGCGCGCCGCTGCCACACGCTCGCGACGAGCGCGGCGGCCATCGCGCCGATCGCGGCGATCAACAGCAGCGTCGAGATCTCCCCGAGCTGCCCGAGGCCTTCGCCCGCGAGGCCGTCGATCGTCGCTGCGCGCGCGGAGGACAGCGACACTTCAAGCCCGCTCCCGGGCGGGAGCGACGCCGCGATCGCGCGCCGCGCAGCGCTCGGGTCCGCGCCCGGCGCCAGCGTGACCCCGAGCGCCGTCGGCGCCGGGTTCGCCCACGCGCGCGTGTAGTCGGCGCTGTTCATGAAGATCACGCCCGGTGGCCAGGCCAGGTTGGTCGTTGTCGCGGCGACCCGGTAGCGAACCATGCCCGTCGGTGTCGCAAGCGAGAGCGTCCCGCCGACGCCCGTGTGCTGTTCGGAGGCGATCTGCTGTGAGACCGCCACCCATCCTCCTTGCGCCAGGCGCGCCACCGCGCCCGGCGCGCTGCCCGCGCGGATCTGACTAAAGAGCACCCGGCGCTCCGCACCGGCAGGGCGAGCGATCACCCAAGCGCGGCGTCCGCCGACTGTCAGAAAGCCGCCCTGAAACGCACGCACGCTTGCGACTGCCGGCACGCGGGCGATCGCCGCCGCGCTCGCGCCTGCCCTGAGGGTCTCGGTCGCCTGGTTATCGCCCGGATTGCCGACCCAGATCTCCGCGTCGGCCACGTAGCTCTTCGAGAACGCACCGATTCCCCGCAGCAGGTCATCCCGCGAGCCGCCGAGCGCAACGCTGCCGAACAGCGCAACGGCTCCGGTCGCGGCGAGCGCCAGCGGGCGGACGGTGCTGGCACGCAACGAAGCGAGCGCCACCGGCAGCGCCGTGAGCTGCTGGTAGCGCTCGGTCAACAGCGCGCCTGTGCGCAGCACCGCGGCGAACGCGAGCGGCACGGCGAGCACGGTCGCGGCCGCGAGCATCGCGCACGCGACGATCGCGGCCGATGGCACCAGCGCGAACAGGCCGCTCGCGCATGCCAGCAGCAGCACGGCGGCGGCGAAGAGACGGGCGTGCATGCTGCGCCCGAGCGCGTTGCCGGGCACGCCCTCTTCGCGGTAGACCGCGTCGCGCGCGCGGCCGCGACGAAGGTCGAGCAGCGGGATCGCCGAGGCCAGGCACGTCGCGAGCACCCCGCCGATCGACGCGACCAGCAGCGGCGCCGCTCCGACGACCGTCCCGCTCGACAGCGTGAACGCCTGCGCCAGATAGCCGGTCGGCTGGTGAAACACTCCGCTCGAGAGCGCGTACCCGACGAGCAGTCCCACCGCCGTCGCCGCGATCCCAAGGCACAGCGCCTGGAACAGCACCATCTGCACCACCGCCGTGCGCTTGGTGCCCGTCAGGCGCAGGTCGGCGATCGCCTGGCGGCGCTCTGGGACCGTCAACAGCAGTGCGTTGAACGCGAGCAGCAGGCCGAGCAGCACGCCGACCGCGGCGAACACCTCGCTCGCGAGGTCGCTCGGCCGAAGCGCCTGCTGCAACTGTCTGACGTCCTGGTCGGCAGGCGCGACTTCCAATCGCTCGCCGGCCAGACGGGCGAGCCCGCGGCGCACCGCCGGCTCCCGCCCCGGCTCGCTCTGCACGAGGATCCGCGTGACGCGGCCCTCGAGGCCGGCGAGCTGTTGCATGCGCTTCAGTCCCATCACCGCCACGAGCGACCGCGACAGCGCCCCGGCCGCTTCCGGCCCGAGCACCGCTGAGACTTTGAGCACGCTCGCGCGTCCTCGCATCTGCAGTGTCACATCGCCCGCGCCGGCGCCCGTGCCCGCGATCGACAGCGCGTGCGCGGCCTCGGCGCTGAGGCCGACGCCGCCGGGGGACAGCGCTCCCAGCGGAAGCGTGCGCGCCAGCCCGTCGAGCGTCGCGAGCGCGACATCTGCCCCCGCGAGCGCCACCCTCACGCGGCGCCCGTTGCGGGCTGTCACGGTCGCGCTCTGCTCCAGCAGCGGCGCCGCCTGCTTGACACCTGCAAGGTGTTCCACCCGGCTCAGCAGCCCTTCGCTGAAGCCGTCGCCGTCGCGTGCTCGCAGCTGTAGGCTCGCGGGCCCCACGACGGCTCGGATCACCTCGCGCGAGGAGCCCGCGATGCTGCCCTGCGCGACCAGCGCGGCGAACAGCAGCGCAACTGCGATCGCCACTCCCGCCCCGGCGAGGATCTCCTGCGCAGCGTGCGCGCGCAGCCGCCTGCGGTAGAGGTAGATCAGCGCGTAGGGACGCATCAGGGCACGGGTGTGTAGCCGCGAGCGCGCGATCGCGCTCACCCCCGCGCGCTGCGCGAGCGTCGCTCATCGGCGAGCGACTGAACGCCCTCTTCTCGCTCGCTGCAGAGCTTGCCGTCGCGCAGCCGATAGTGACGGTCGGCGAGCAAAGCTGCCTCGCTGTCGTGCGTCACGAGCACAACGCCGGCGCCGCGCTCGTGCGCGACCGTGTGCAGCAGCTGGACGACCTCGATGCTTCGGGCGCTGTCGAGGTCCCCTGTCGGCTCGTCCGCGAGGATCAGCGGCGGCTCACCGACGAGCGCACGGGCGATCGCAACGCGCTGGCGCTCGCCGCCGGAGAGCTGCTCGGGTGTGTGCCCCACGCGTGCGCCGAGACCGAGGCGCTGCAGCCACGGCAGCGTACGGGCCTTCGCCTCGCGCATTCCCATCCCGCCGACGAGCAGCTTCAGCGACGCGTTCTCGAGCACCGAGGTGCGTGGCATCAGCTGCACGCTCTGGTAGACGAAGCCGACGTCGCGCATCAGGTACTCCGAGGTCTCATCCTCGGACAGCGAGCCGATCTCCCGGCCGGCGAAGCGGACCGTGCCTGCGTCTGGCGCGAGCAGCCCGGCGATCAGCAACAAGAGCGTCGTCTTGCCCGAGCCGCTGGGCCCCTGTAGCGCGACCATCTCACCTGCACGCACCTCGAGGCTCACGCCGTCGATCGCGCGAACCTCCTCACCTGCGGCGCGGTATCGCTTGACGACCCGTTCAAGCTCCAGCATTGACGCCCCCTGAGTGCGGGCGGCAGCCGTGCGCGCGGCTCACGCAGTAGCCCGCCACCCCGCCGGGCGGCGCAGTGGCAGCACGGTCGCGAGCTCTGCCGGCGGGGCGCCGCGCAGCTCGCCTTCACTGATCACGAGCCCACGGTCCGCGCCCGCGAGGCCGGTGGACTCTCGCGTACTGGCCAGAACGGCGATGCCCTCGTCGGCGAGCGAGCGCAGCAGCGCGAGGATCCCGTCGCGCTCGAGCAGGTCGACGCCCCTGATCGGCTCGTCGATCACGAGCAGCGCCGGCTCGAGCGCCAGTGTGCGGGCGATCGCGACCCGCACGCTCTCGGCCTCGTCGAGTGCCGCCAACCGCTGTGCCGCGGTCTGCTCGCCGTCGACCCGGGCAAGCGCCCGCCGAGCCCTTGCCCGCGCTTCGCGCGGGGCGACACCGCGCGCGAGCAGGCCGATGGTGACCTGGTCGAGCACGCCCTTTCCTTCGGCGTAGCGAAACGTGCGCTCGCAGTAGCCGACACCGCCACCGAGGAGCTCCTCGCCGTGCTCGGCCAGATCGCGGCCTTCGAAGCGGACCGTGCCGCAGTCGGGCGCCTCGATCCCCGCCGCCACGCGCAAGAGCGTCGAGCGCCCCGAGCCCTTCAGACCCCAGACCACGACGAGCTCCCCCGCCTCGAGTTGCAGCGAGACCTCTGAGAGCACGAGCCGCTCACGCGCCGGGCCGCCGTAGCGCTTGCTGACCGCCTCGAGCTCGAGCAGGCTCATCGCCCCTGCGCCTTTCGCTGCGCGAGCGCCTTCAGCTCACGGCGCACGTACTGGATCCACTCCAATCTCGCACCGACGGCCAGACGGTTCTGCTCACAGGCTAGGCGGGTCGCCAGGCGCGCGCCGGCCTCCGCCGAGCGCTCGCCCGTGGCGCGCAACGGACTCTCGCCGCCCTCTGCAACGCACGCCTGCTCATAGCCGTCGATCACCCCGCGTGCGACCTCGGGGTCGCTCATCAACGCGGCCAGCTCCATCGCGAACAGCCGTTGGCGGCGGCACTCATCGGCGAGCTGGGAGATCAGCCAGCGCTGGTAGTGCGCGATCGCGCCCTCGCTGGCGCGGTAGCGGGGCTTGGGCTGGCGCCCGGTGCCGCTGCCGGGAACTTCCTCGACCAGCCCCCGCTCCTCGAGCGCGCGCAGCGCCGTGTACACGTGCGAGGTGCTGCTCAACGACAGCGCGCCTTCGTAAGTGCGATCGAACCGTTGCGCGAGCTCGTAGGCGTAGCTCGGACGCTCGATCACGAGACCCAACAGCGCCCAATTGACCGGCGACTGCATCGGACTCTGCTGCTCCCTGGGCCTCCCAGTTCCCATTGGTTGAGACTAGCTCAACCGCCGCACGGATGTCACGGCGTCGAGCCAAAAATCACCCAAGGCTTATAACGTTATACAGCTTGTAACGGTCGCCGCTCAAGCTGTAGAACCTTCTACCCCGTGGCTTAGCAGTCTCCGCCCGGAGAGCCATCATGGTCGGCGTGGAGAGGGACGTGTCGTCGCATCGTGTGAACCGCCGAACCGCCTTTACAGCTGGCCTGTGCGTGCTCGCGGCGATGCTCGCGTCAGTGTCCCCGGCGACTGCGCTTGCGTCGCGAACCTTCTCACTTAATGAGACCGGGCATCTGCACCTGACCAGTCACCACGGCTTCACACTCAACGAGCAGGGCTCGGCGTTGGGCACGATCTCGGGCACGATCTACATCCACCTGCACGTGGTCTCCACCAACCGCGTGACCGCCGAAGTCAACATCTATCCCCGCGGCGGCTCGCTGACCGGCTATGCCAGCGCGAGCTATCGCCCCTCCGGCAGCGTCGCGAGCTTCAACGGCACGATGAGCATCGGACGCGGCAGCGGGCGCTACAACCGCGCGCACGGCTCGGGCCTCAGCTTCACTGGGACGATCCAACGTGTAAGCGACGCGGTCACGGTCCACGTCAACGGCAGGATGTCCGCTTGACACGGCCCGGCTGAGGTCCCTTGTCCAGGCTCGCCGCTCTCACGGTGCTCGCGGCCATGCTCGTCTGCTCGCTGACGCCACCCGCCGCGCACGCCGTCTCCGAGCTTGCATCGCTGCACGCATCGTTCTCGCCCAATCGGCTCGGCGCGCCGACCACGATCATCTTCGGTTTTCACCTGCAGACCGTCGAAGGCCAGGCCCCGCCACCACTCACTGCGCTTGACCTGCGCATGCCGGCAGGCATGAACTACACGACGACGACGCTCGGCCTCTCGATCTGCCAGCCTGCCTCGCTGCTCGCGAACGGCGTCGCCGGCTGCCCGCCCAACTCGCGCCTGGGCTACGGCAGCGCGCTCGTCGAAGTGCCGTTTGGCGTCGGCGCCGGGCACGAGATCCCGGAAGTCCAGGCGGTCGCGGGCCCGTCGCGTGCCGGCAACCTGGTCGTGCTCTTCTACGCCAACGGTCTGTTTCCAGTGTCGGCGCAGCTCAGCTTCGCAGGTGAAGTGCTCCCCGACACCGGTCGCTTCGGTTCGCAGCTTCAGACCAACGTCCCACTGGTGACGAGCGTGCCGGGCGGGCCCGACGTCTCGATCGTCAACGTGCAGAGCACGATCGGCCCGGCCCACCTTATCTACTACAAGCATCTCCACGGGCGGCGCGTGGCCTTCCATCCCCGTGGTGTCGCGATCCCCGAACGCTGTCCTCGCGGAGGCTTCCCGTTCGCCGCCAGCTTCGGCTTCCAGGACGGAAGCGCAACGAGCGCATCGACAACCGTCCCCTGTCCGCCGCGGCGGCGGTGAGAGCGATGCCTTCCGATTTGGCGGCGACGGTGGCCTCGAATGTTCCTGTGCAACGCGGAGGCGCTCAGCCGCGGTCTGGGAGCCTGCCCGCGGCTGTCCTTGCGCGTAGGACGGTCTCGGGGCGCAGCGCCGCCGCGGCGAGTCTGGGATTCGGGCTGGTGTTCTCGGCTACGGTCGTGCGCTACCTGCTTCTGGTCCTCCCGCGGGTGCGCGCCGAACTGGACCATTGGCGGGCGCGGGCAGCGCAGATCCCCGACCCGCTGTTGCGCAGCCATGCACAGGCTTCGCTTCGAAAGCGCGGCAACATCGAGGGTGCCGCGCTGTTCGCGACGCTCGCCCCGGCCGCCTACCGCGGCTGCACCATCCGCGCGCTGGTCGCCTACCAGACCGCCTACAACTATCTCGACACGCTTTCAGAGCAGCCGAGCGCGGACCCCGTCGTGAACGCCGAGGAGCTGCATCAGGCGCTGTTGGTCGCGTTGCACCCCACCGCCGGCCATCCCGACTACTACAGGTACAACCCTCAGCGCGCGGACGGGGGCTACCTCACCGAGATCGTCGATACCTGTAGACAGGCGCTCGCCGGCCTGCCGTCCTACGCCGCGGTAGCTCCGAGCGCACGCGCCGCGGCCGGGCGGATCGTCGACTTCCAGGCCCTGAACCTGAACGAGCGCCAAGGCGGTCACGACGTGCTGAAGCGTTGGGCCACCGAGGCTACCCCTGCGAACAGCGGACTTGTGTGGTTGGAGACCGCCGCTGCAGCGGGCAGCTCGCTCGCGGTGCACGCCCTGATAGCCGCGAGCGCGGATGCGCACCTGGACTCTTCAGACGCCCGCGAGATCGATCGCGCGTACTTTCCGTGGATCGGGGCGCTGCACTCTCTGCTCGACAGTTTGGTCGACCGCGATGAGGACCACGATCGCGGACAGCGTAGCCTCCTCGGCTACTACCACTCTCCGGCGCAGGGCGCGATCCGCCTCGGCTCGCTCGCTGGCCGCGCGAGGCGGGCGACCGAGCGCCTCGTCGAGCCACACGCCCACCGGGTGATGCTTACGGCGATGTGCAGCTACTACCTCTCCGCACCACACTGCTACACGGCGGAGGCGCAGACGATCACACGCAGCCTCACCCAAGCCCTGGGAGTGCCCCTTCACGTCGCGATCGCGCTGTTTCGCGTGCGGCGCCTGAAGCACGCCGTCACCAAGAGTCCGTACGTCTAGATCGGTTCCGGGACGTGAAGCTGGCCCTCGACGACTTCGAACTATGGCGACGGCGCCTGATGACGCTTATGTTCGTCGCGGTGGGGCTGCTCGTCGCGTATTGGGCGGCTTGGGTCGGCGACCGGCGCCTTGTCGCCAGTGATCACACGTCCGAGTACGTCGCGTTCGAGCAGGCGTTTCCGCTCGCTGATGCTTGGCTGCTAGGAGCGATGCTCCTCGCAGTCCTGCAGCTCTGGCGCCGTCGGCCGAGCGCCCTCACCTGGCTTTTGGTGACCGGCGGCGCAGGCATTTATCTGTGTGCTCTCGACGTCTTGTTCGACCTCCAGCACGGGATCTATGCAAAGCCCGATGGGGGAGCTGTCGAGCTCGCGGTCAACCTCCTCACGCTCGCACTGGGTGTTGGCCTCCTTCGCTTCACACGGCGGTTTCGGTCGCAGCTGCTAGGTACGAGCCCCGAGCTGCCCCGCGCGGCCGGCGAGACCAGCGTGCCCCGAAAGGCCTGACTGCCTCGGTGCTGGAGCTCGACCACCTCACTAAGCACTACGACGCCGTGGGCGGCGACACCGTCCGCGCCGTCGACGGCGTCTCCCTGGCCGTGAAGCCGGGGGAGATGGTCGCGCTCTACGGGCCGAGCGGCTCAGGCAAGACGACGCTGCTGCTGATGATCGCGACGTTGCTCGAACCCACCAGCGGGACGGTGTCGATCGCCGGCCGGGACGTGTCGTACATGTCCGAGCGCGAGGCCTCGCAGTTTCGCCTTTCACAGCTGGGGTTCATTCGTCAGAACTTCGATCTGTTGCCGGGTGTCACGGCGATCGACAACGCCGTGCTGAAGCTCCTCAAGCAGATGCGCTGGCGCGACGCGCACCGTCAGATAACGCCCTTGCTCGATGCTCTCGGACTGGGCGAGCGCCTTTCTCATCGGGCAGAGACGTTGTCGATGGGAGAGAAGCAGAGGGTGATGATTGCCCGGGCGCTCTCGACCGAGCCGAGCCTGCTCCTCGCCGACGAGCCCACCGGCAGCCTGGACACGCAGCGAAGCCGTGAAGTCCTCGAGCTGCTGCGCGAGCTGTGTCGCGAACGCGAGGTGGCGGTCGTGCTCGTCAGCCACGACCCGCTCGCCGCGGGCTACGCCGACCGTGTCTACGCCCTGCGCGACGGCAAGCTCTCCGACTACCAGCCCGAGGCCGTCGCGTCGCTTCCCGCGCGGCGCGGCGACGCTCTGAGCCGGGGCGACGAGGATGCACCGATTCGCATCGTCGCCTACGACAAGTCATGGCCCCATCGCTTTGCGACCGAGCAGGCCCTTCTCGAAACCGTCATTCGCGAGTGGGTGACAGGGGGGATCCACCACGTTGGCAGCACCGCCGTGCCGGGACTGGCCGCCAAGCCCGTCATCGATATTCTCGTCGGCGTCGAGGACCTCGCCGCCTCGCGGGCGTCCTTTGAGAAGCTCGCACGGATCGGATACGTGCACGCGCCCTATCGCGAGACAGAGATGCACTGGTTCTGCAAGCCCAGCCCGAGGCGCCGCACGCACCACCTCCACCTCGTGCCGACCGACTCACCGCGGTTTCGTGAGGAGCTCGCGTTTCGCGATTTACTGCGGGCGCGCCCGGATGTTGCGGCTGACTACGTTGCGCTCAAGCGCGAGCTTGCGAGCCGTCACGAGCACGACCGAGATGCCTACACCGACGGCAAGCAAGTGTTCGTCGCCCAGGCGCTGAGGGACGCGCGCGCGGTGAGGTGAGAGGCCTTTCCGCCACGCGCCGTCGAGGTGCTCTCGCGTGAGGATCGGGAACATCCTGCACCTCTACCGCGTTCGTGTGCGCGCGCGCGCGGTGCAGGAGATCTTCGCAGTCGTGGGGATAGCGGCCGGGGTGGCGCTGCTGTTCGCGTCGCAGGTCGCAAGCCAGAGCCTCTCGAGCTCGGTCGCAGAGCTCTCGCACGGAATCGTCGGCAACGCCAGCCTGCAACTGCTCGCACGCGACCCGCAGGGCATGCCCGAAGCCATGCTTGGCGAGGTGCGTCACATCGCCGGGGTTCGCGTCGCTGCTCCGCTGCTCGAAGCGAGCGCGAGCGCGACCGGCCCGAGGGGCGCCAGCTCCGTGGAGCTGGTGGGTGCCGACTCGAGCCTGAGGGGACTCGGAGGAGCCCTCGTGCGCCATACCGAGCTGGAACCGTTCGCGGGGGTTGGCGCGGTGCTTCTACCCGGCCCGCTGGCCACCAGCCTCGGGGTCACCAGGTTCGGGAAGGAAGTGACGCTGCGCCTTTACGGAAGAATCGTGCGTGCGCCGCTGTACGAGCAACTGCACGAGCGCCAGATCGGGGGTTTGGTGGCGAGTCCGATCGTCGTGGCGCCGCTGTTCTTCGCCCAGGAAATAACAGGCTTGGCTCACCGCCTCTCCCGGATTCTCGTCGAGCCGGCCGCGGGCACGCAAGGCCGGGTTCGGGAGGCGCTCCTACGCCTTGCGGGCGGCCGTCTGAACGTCCAGACCACGAGCTACGACGAACGGCTGTTCGCGAAGGCCGCCTCGGCGAGCAATCAGTCGACGGCGCTGTTCGCGCTCATCAGTGCCCTCGTCGGGTTCTTGTTCGCGTTCAACGCGATGCTCCTGACCGTGCCGCAGCGGCGTCGCCTGATCGCCGATCTACGCCGCGACGGCTACACCCCTCCCACCGTGATCGGGGTCCTCTCACTCGATGCGACGATCCTCGGTATCGCGGCGTGCCTGCTCGGCCTCCTGCTCGGGGAGGAGCTCTCGATCCACCTGTTCCACTCCAACCCTGGCTACCTGGGCTCGGCGTTTGCCGTGGGCAGGCAGCGCGTGGTCGGATGGCAGAGCGTGGCGATCGCCACGGGCGGCGGGATGCTCGCAGCGCTCGTCGCGGTGTTGAGCCCGCTGCGCGACATCCTCTCTCGCGATCCGCTCGCCGCGATCGCCCCGAGGGAGCGCTCCGGCGCCCCTCGTGCAAACCTGTGGGTCGCGCTTGGGGGCTTGGTGTGCTTCGCGGGCGCAACGGCGGTTCTGCTTGGCGCGCCGAAGCAGGCGATCTTGGGGATGGTCCTGCTGGTCGCCGCGCTGCTGTTGATCTTGCCGCTGGCGCTGCACTTCGCGCTCGCGTTGCTCGCTGCGGTCGCCAGGCGGCTCGTCGGTGCCGTCCCGCATGTGGCGGGGATGGAGTTGAGCGCGGCGCGCGCCCGGGCGATCGGGGTCGCTGCGACGGGCGCGATCGCCGTTTTCGGCGCTGTGGCGATCCAGGGCGCCCACGCGGATCTACTCGGGGGCTTGCAGAACGCCGCCCGTGACGAGAACGCGTTCACCGACGTGTGGGTCTCGCCGCCCGGCGCCTACAACCTCCTGAGGACAGCGCCGTTCGCCCCCAGAGATCAGGCCAAGCTGGAACGTCTCCCCGGTGTTCGAGCGGTGCGCGTGTACCGAGGCGGCCTGCTGGACTGGGGCGAGCGCAGGGTATGGGTGATCGCACCTCCACTCCAAGCGGCGCGGCCCGAGACCGGTGGGATCGGTTCCGTGGCTCCCGACTTCCGCGACTCGCTGCCCGTGTCACAGATCGTCGAGGGCGACGTGCACGAGGCGTCCGTTCATCTGCGCGCTGGCGGCTGGGTGGTGCTCTCCCAGGCGCTCGCCGCCGAACGCCACCTCCACATCGGCGACACGGCCACGATCCCGAGCCCGGTCCCGACGACCGTGAGAGTGGCGGCACTTTCGACGAACATCGGCTGGCCTCCGGGCGCCGTGATCATGAGCGCTTCGGACTATGCACGGGCCTGGGGGAGCACGGACGCGAGCGCATACAACGTCCTGCTCGCTCCTGGTGTCTCTCCCGCGCGAGCGGCCCGCGAGATCGAAGCAACGCTCGGTCGCTCCTCGGGGCTGTCCGTCCAGACCGCCCAGGCGCACGCCGCCGAACAGAACGCGCTCAGTCGCCAGGGGCTTGAGCGCCTTACCCAGATCGCGACGTTGATCCTGGTGGTCGCCGTGCTCGCGATGGCGGCCGCGATCGGCAACATGCTCTGGCAGCGCCGCCCGCGCCTGGCCAAGCTGAAGCTGGAGGGCTTTCCGCGAGCCGAGCTGTGGCGCACGATCCTGCTCGAGAGCGTGCTGCTGCTCGGCGTCGGCTGTGCGGGCGGTGCGCTCTTCGGCCTCTATGGCCAACAGCTTCTCGATCGCGCTCTGGCGAACGTCATCAACTTCCCGGTCGTCTACTCGCTCGCCGTCCTCTCCGCCCTCGCGAGCACCGCTACGGTCATGGCCTCGGCGCTCGTGATCATCGCAATCCCCGGGTATCTCGCTGCCGGCGTGTCGCCGGCCGTGGCGCTTGAGGATTGACTCAGAGCGCGTCTGGCAGATCGCGGCCGATGGCAGGCGTCTCGTGAGCGCCTCAGGACTGGTCTCGGAGAGAAGGGGTCAGCAAGAGTTAGAACGTTGCACAAGTTGACTGGTTCGCGGCGCTCGAAACCCGCAGTATCGCTTCCCGTGGGCGACTCTCGGCCGGCACCGATGAAGTCGCCCGTCAACTGGGCGCTGCTCGGACTCATCATCGAACGCGAGAGCTACGCCTATGAGCTGGCCGGGCGCTTTCAGAGCACATATCGCGACGCCCTCTCGCTCAGCAGCACCTCACACATCTACACCGCGCTCAGCGTCCTCGAGAAACGGTCGCTGGTCGAGCCGGTCCCCGGCACGGCGAGCGGTCGCCAGCCCAAGCCGAACTACCGAGCTACGCCCCGCGGCCTCGAAAGCTATGCCGACTGGCTCGTGGACTACGTGCGCGAGGACCGCCGACGTCAAGTCCTGTTCGTGCTGGGGCTGTCCGCGCTCGCGAGCAACCCAGCCTGGGTCACCGAGATTCTCGATCGCTACGAGCGCGCGTGGCTTTCGCCGGAAGACTTCGAGGTGGACGGTCTCCCCGCCGCTCCCGGCGCGCAGCTGATCCTCCGGAGTCTCTCCGAGGAGAAAGAGCTCACGGTCGCGGCGAAGCTCTCCTGGGCCCGGCACGTGCGCGGGGCGCTTGAGGAGCGCCAGGAGCTCGTCACCCCACGCATGGAATGGGAAGATAGCCGCGATGACTGAATACATCGTCACCCGCGTCCGCAAGGCGCTCTCCGACGACGCGACCCATAGGCACATCAGCGACGTGTGCACCCAAGGCGCCATCCGGTTCACCCGCCACGAAGTCATCGACAGTATTCGTGAAGGCCACAGCTGGAAAACCATTGCGGACGGTCACATCGCCGAGATCCGGATCGTCGGTGCGTGTCCGCACGATGGATGCGCTTTCGGCCCTTACATCGCGACGAACCCTGACGGCAACGCCAAGGACAACCTCGAGAATCTCGATCGGTGCTAGATACCGCTGCGCCCGCGACCGTAGACCAGTGCAAGAGTTAGAACCTTACACCGCTTAACTTACTTCGCGCCCGTGTGAAGGCGATCATGCCGATGTGGGGGACGGATGACTGAGCTTGCCGGCGGCCTGATCACGTGGGCGTTGCTCAACGTCCTGTTTGTCTCCTTTTTCCTGTTGGGCGGAAGGCGCCGCGAAAGGGGCGTGAGGCGCCACGAGCGGCCAACCCATCAAAGGCAAGAGCCTTCGGCGCTGCACCTAACGCGGGAAGAAGCGGTGAAGGGTCAAGCAGTAGAACGTTTAACGGGTTGACTTACCAAGGGACCTCGCTGCGCGCGATCATCACAGCCGTCAGCCGGGCTTTGCTCGAGCGTCTCCGCCCCCCCTCGCGGAGCGCTCGAAGAAACCCCGGCGCTCCCCTCCGCGCCGCCGATCGGTTGTGCGCCGCGGCTTCAGCTTGAAGTCGCGGCGTGCAGCGCTCGGCGCGTAGGCGGCGACGCGCGAAAAACACCGACGCCCACGAACTAGAAGAGTGAACTCCTCCCACCGGCCCCCGCCGGCCCTACTTGGCCGTCGAAATGGATTCTCGCGCGGCCACGTAAACGAGATCCAGCGAGCGCGACTGCTGGCGGCCGCGGCCGAGGCGGTCGAAGAGATCGGCTACGCCCGCATGACCGTCTCCGAGATCATCAGCCGAGCGGGCGTTTCGCGCAAGACTTTCTACGACACCTTTCGTAATCGCGAGGACTGCTTTCTCGCTTTGCTCGAGCAGTCCCTGGTCGATGCAGCTGCCAACGCCGGGAAGGCATACCTCGACGAGCCCCACTGGCGGGCGGGGATCCGCGCGGCCCTGTTCGGGCTTCTCGTGCGGATGGAACGCGAGCCCGGCCTTGCGAGGCTGTGGATCGTCGAGTCGCTCAGGAGCGGTGAGAGGGTGCTCGCGCGGCGAGCCCAGGTGCTCGGCGAACTCGCGAGGCTGATCGGTGACGCGGGCAACGGCGCCGCCCCGAACGCCGGCCGGCCCGCGATCGTCTCCGAGGGCGTAGTCGGGGGTGCCGTCGCGATCTTGCACACACGCCTGCTGAGCGCGCCCGGGCAGCCGTTGACCCCACTGCTCGGCCCCCTGATGTACATGATCACGCTTCCTTATGGCGGTGCGAGGGTCGCTCGTCGGGAGCTGACTATTCCCGTTCCTGAGGTTGCGCCGAACGCGACCGACGGGCAGCTGGGAGGGGGTGATCCGCTGGACGGGCTGGACATCAGGCTGACGTACCGGACCGTCCGGGTGCTCGTCGCGATCGGCCAACAGCCCGGCGCGAGCAATCGCGAGATCGCCGACGCCGCGGGCATCGCCGACCAGGGCCAAATCTCAAAGCTGCTCAGCCGGCTCGCGAAGCTGGAGCTGATCGAGAACCACGGCCTCGGCCAGGCCCAGGGGCGATCGAATGCGTGGCTGCTCACAGGCCGGGGCGCGGGAGTGGTGCGGGCGACACGATCAAACGCTTACGGACTCGCATGAGTAGCGGGCGAGAAGGCGGGCCGATACTGCTCGAGCTGTCGGCTGCTCAGGTCGACGAGGTCATCGGCGCCGCTGGCGAGTCGAACGGGATTCGGGGCGCCCTCTCCGGCGCGCGTACGCTGACGGCCTTGGGTGCCAGGGCGGCGCTGCTCGAGCATCCAGGGCTCTCGCGCTCGCTTTTGGCTGGTCTGATCGTGCTCGCGGCGTTTCCGACCGACCGAAGCTACCTGGGCAACTCGCAGGTCGCCGAGATCGTGGGGATGTCGTTGGCGACGACGCATCGCTACATCTCGACGCTGCTCGCGGCCGGGCTGCTCGAGCGTGACCCTCAAACGCGCAAGTACAGGCGGGCCTGATCGCCGCCTCGGTCAACCAAAGGAGCCCTCATATGTCAACGACAGCTTCAGGCTCGGAGGCCGCCGAGGCCGCCGTCGAGGCGATCGCCGGCTCGGCCGGTCAGGACGTGACCTTCTCGCTCGCGCTCAGCCAGGACCAGAAGGACATTCGCGACTGGGTGCACGGCTTCGCCGCCG
>Ga0134126_10004188_pt1 | contig 18058 bp, 7 predicted proteins | sample KB31752_FD_96881 | JGI IMG/M metagenome (GOLD analysis project Ga0134126, IMG submission 96881) | Terrestrial soil microbial communities with excess Nitrogen fertilizer from Kellogg Biological Station, Michigan, USA - KB3-175-2 | ecosystem: Environmental > Terrestrial > Soil > Unclassified ...
ACGCATGGCTATTTCGACATCAAACGACGGGCGTCTTCGGATTCGCGTGCGAGGCTGACGGGAATGTTGCGAATTTCAGTCCGTTTACCAAGGCGACGTTCATCTTTCGAAACCACCACCAGCCAATCGCAATGCTCAAACGCATAAGGAATATTTCCGGTACTCATTGAGAAAAGCCCCTGAAGATCGAATGCCTTCAAGGCCGCGATGCAGTCCATGATGCGCTCACCGCTCAATTTTGAGAAAGCTTCGTCAATCGGCACCAGTCCCAGCGACGGTTCCTGTTTGCGCGAACTATATCGCCGGTATGCGCGAAGATAGCTCGCCAGGATAGCTATGAAGTAAGGCGATTGATTTTCGCCGCCGCTGAATTTGCCCGAATGCCGATCCACGCTGGTTTTACGGCCGTCAGCCTCAACCACTTCCATGTCGTATTCGTAATAATGGCGGTAATCGAGCAAACGTGCGGCGTCCGCGCCGTCCGGAGCTTCGGTGAGCGTTTTCAGAAAGTGATTGATGGCATCGCGGAAGCGCTGGTCGGCAGAAGCGAAAAATAAATCATCTTCTCGTGCCACTGCGCTGGCCTCTAACAATTCGTGATAAAGCTGGTAATCAGGGTTACGTTTATAGCGCAACTCATAGGTGTTCGTTCCAATCGGGCGTTTTTTGAGGGAAGTGTTGAGAAGCGCAATAAGATTCACAACCTCGTGCAATGCGCTGTGAAGTTTTTGCAATACTTGGGTGCGAAACAGGCTTTCCCAATTCTTTCGTTCACGCTCGGCCTTGGAGCGATAGTCCGGAATCTCGCTTTCTTCCAGCTTTACCAGTTGTTTGGCGTGTGCCTCGTTATTTTCTGAGTCGACTGGGAGTTCGTCGAACTTAGAATGGGCAGCTGCCAATTCCCGACGTTTGGCCTTCAGATCTTCCCAGGCAGCGGCGGCGTCGCGGTCGCAATCGTGAAATTGACCATTGAATCGATTTGCCGCTACATCCTTGGCAGGAAAACGACTCAGCATTTCGCACCGCAATTCTTCCATTCGCTTGAGCCAGGACGAGACATCAACATCATCACGAATTTGTTTAAATTTTTCCTCCAGTTTTCCGGTCTCAGCGCGAGCTTCTGCCAGATGCTGTTCCAAACGGCGCACGTCGGCGCGTTTCTCACTGCGATCCAACTCGCGTCGCTCGTTCTCCATCGTCTTGAAATTGGCTTCGTGTGTCGCTTGTTCTTTTGCTAGTTCGTCAAACTTCGAGCGGTCAATCCCATTTAATCTGGTGATATTATCGGCTAATTCAGCTTTTAAATCCGGCAGCTTCCGCGCTTCGGCCAAATCGGTATAAAGACTGGGCGCAATTTCAAAGTGTTCTCTCCAGCCATCGTTGAGTGATTTCAAGGCGCGCTCCACCGGCTGCAATTTACGCTCTTCGTTCGCCAGGTCTTCCACCTGCTTTTCTTTCCACGCCAGTTGTTGTTCCAATCCTTTTCGCCCAACGAATGGGTTGCCGTCATAAAAGCGAGGGCGTTCGACGAAGGCACCGCGTGACATGAACCCGTCCGGCATAATGGCGAATTCGTGCTGGCGCAATTCCTCACGCTCTTCAACGCACATCAGGCTGCCGAAAGCCTCGCTGATGACGGCTTCCGCCGTTGGATGCGCGGTTTTGAGTTTTTGCGCAAGAGAACCCGTCTTTACCGGCTTTTGGCGTTGGAGCGCTTTAGCTGGGTTTACGAGGGATTCACGGCTGGAACCAGCACCAAGATCGGAAGCTTTCAGCGAATGATAAATTTTTTCGGCTTCCTCAAAATGCTCGATAGCCACCACCACGGCAAACTTGCGAGTGAAAGCAACTTCGATGGCTGGACGCCAGCGTTCATCGGTAATTTCACATAATTCTCGAAGATGTCTTGCTGGCAAATCTGCGCTCTGTGAAAGAAGGCGATTATTTAGCGTATCCAGCAACTGAGTCGGAAAGGGAAGCTTGCCTATTTTAAGAGCGCCGATCTCATCCCGGAGCAAGCCAAGTTGCTGACGAAGTTCGACGAGGCGTTTTACTGTCTGTCCACCTGCACGACCGGCCGCTGTAGCCGCGTTTTGGGCCGCCGTGCTTAGGGCAGGAAGTGTTTCGCCGGCTTTCCCAACACCTCCGTCGATGACGGATTGAATCGCGCGCTCAACTAAATTAACCGGCGCAGCATCCAATTCCAGCGGTAGCGCGCGGAGGTCTTTCAACCACAAACGTGCGTTGCGGAGGCGATTGGCGAGCGCGTCATCAAGAGATTTTCCGATATCACGGAGACTATTTATTTGGCGAGTGAGCTTTTCGTTGCGCGATTTCAATTCGGAGTAAAGTCGGCCGCCCGGAGTCTCATTGATGGTTGCTTTGAGTCCATCAATCTTCTCCTGCAATCGGGGAATTTGGTCGTCGATCTCCTTCAGCCGGGCTTCCTCCACAGCACAAGTCTGGCGCAATTTTCCAAGCTTTGCCTCATCTGTCTTTAGCTGTTCCGCCGCGTGTTCATGGCGCAGCTGCGCTTCGAGGTGGCGGGCAAGCGCGCGATCACGGCGAAGCTCCATCAAATGCGTGAATGTGTCGCGAATGGCTTTAAGTTTTTGAAATTGATCGTCGAGTAATCTCAAATCTTCCTCGTAACGGATGAATGTGCGATAACTAGCGGTCACATCGCTCACGTCCAATTTGTCGGCAGGAAGGATAAAATTTCGAGCAAACTCGTTGAAACTTTTCAGAAACGTAAATGACATCGCTGTGGGCAGCAGGGCACGCAGCACGGCCCGATCGAAATTCAGGTGCGTGGGTTGGGCCATGTCGCGCAGATACGCGTCCAAGCCTTCCGAGTACAGTCGGCCTTCGCGACCTTCAACAAGCGCCTTAAACGCGGCATAATCAAGCGGGCGCTTGTCTGGATGAAGAAAATCACTCCGTACTAATGCGACCGGCACGAAAAATGGTGTGATTTTGCCGTGCGCCTCCGCAGCGCTGGCAAATTCGACACGCAATCCCCAGGTTTCTGCGCGTTTCCCTTTCGGCCAGGTAAACTCCAGCGCCACGTAGGAAATGGCGCTTTGTCGCATATACTGAGTGACGCCGTTTTCTTCCTGTTTGGTATCGCCCAAACAATAGCCTTTAAGTGAACGGTCCGAGCGGTCCCCGGTTGCCGATTGGTTAAATCGAACCAACCGCTGGTCGCCGACGAGAACAAGCTGAACCAGATCCATCAGGATGGATTTGCCTGAACCAGTGACACCGGCCAGCAATAGGTTTCCCTCGACTGGAATACTGTCCTTATAACCATACCAGTTCAGCGCGTGAATGCGGGTTAAGCGGATGGAGCGACTCATTCGTCTTTGTCTCCTTCATCATCAATGGCGGGTGTGGCGCTTTCGGCGGTTTCTTTTGCGGCAGTCAGATATCGCTCCGCATTCTTGTTCCACTCCTCAATATTTTGGAATGGGATGATGCGTTTGAGGGTAGGCAGCACTTCAATGATGGAACGTTCGGGAGCGTCATTCGGTGTGAATCGTAGCAAGTTCTTTCGTTGTGCCAACGAAAGGATTTCCCGCAAGCGCGTCGGGCTAGGTTGAAATTTTTTCAGAGGCTCGAACTTGGCTGCCAGCGAGTCGTTGAGCTGTTGAGCAGTCAGTCTTACCGGCGGAGTTTCGCCCCGATCTCGAATGGCCGTGTCGAACTCATACCAGAGCGTGAGCAAAACCAGCGTCGCATCCAACTTAAGTTTAAGCAGGAAAGCGGAACTTTGGGGCACGGCTTGGACCGTCCGGTCAGCGTGTTCCCAGTGCAGCTTGAGATCAAGCAATGCCGCCATCTCGTCGAGCCAAGGACGATTCTGATAACTCCAATGATAAAGATCGGTCTGCGCGGGCTCGAGGCCTAGAATTGAACCGTGGGCCATCAGCCTCCGCAGCGCGTCCCCTAGGTGCTCCCGATCGCCGGGTTGAAGGCGCAATAGCAGACCACCGGAATTATTGGATATTTGCTGGTCACTCATTTCTTTATCAAAGTGAACCGCTCGATGCGGTATTGAAGCTTCGCGTCAAATTCAATCTCGTCCGTTTCGGTTTCCCTGCGCGGCACCTGCACTTCGAAGCTAGCATCCGACGACTTTGCATGAAGGAGACATGCAATCAGATCAGCTACGTCCTCGTCATTGCGGATATGATCACGCAGCAACTCTGCTGAACTCCACGCGGTGCCAGTTTCTCCCGGTAACCTGGAAATAAAACGATTTGCTCGACTCACGGTGAGCGAATCTCGGAGATTGCTTTCCAATTGGGCTAGTGCCTGATCCGCGCGGTGCGGATCTTCGTCCTCCAGTGGCTCGATTTCTCCAGCTGCGCGCCGTAGGCGGGGAGTGTAAAGCGATTCCAAACCGCCGGGAACGCGGGAATCGTGAAGAGCCAGGGCTGGAAATTCCAAGCCCAAGGCATCAATTTCAGACACGCGCCAACCTGAAAAGTGCTGGTTCAGTGTTTCGAAAAATGTCTGTACACGAGCGCGGTTCTCGCTGGTAGTTTCCTGCAAGTAACGGAATCGTGCTTGGGAGCGCCGGGCAAACTCCGCCGTCCGCCGGTCGATTGTATCGGCCAGCGGTTCAATCTGTAGGAGCATTTCTTCCAGTTCGTTGATTCGTAATCGAACACGTGACATAGCCGCTTCGGCAGAAAGTGCCGGTTCGCGGCGCATGACTTCCGATTGCATCCGGGACAACAAGTCTGGATGACTGGAAAGAGCTTCCAACGCCCTGCGGGTTTCGGAAAGCCTGGTTGGCAGGCGAGCATGAACAAGCTGCGCGTAACACGTTCGACCAATGCGTTCCGCGAATTGATCGTAAAGCAGGGCGAGATTCTCTTTCAGGGAAGTCGCGGCAAGTTGTTGTTTGGTGTGCCGTTCGATGGATTTCTGCATCCCGCGCAATTCAGCCAGCCCGAACTGCAGGTTGGTTATACAGGTTTCGACCTGAGCCCAAGGATCATCCTGTAAAGCGTCCAAATTTACCTCACCCCCGCGTGAGAGGGTGGCGCATATGTTTACGAGTTTATCCGAGAAAACTGCCGCCTCCGGAAAGGCGATGTGCCGAAGTGCCTGCAAGAGCACACTCCCATTCGGATCGAAAAATATTAACCGTTGCCAATCCGTGCGTTCTTCTTCCTGTAACCATCCGGCTGAACGCAGAATATCGAGAACTGCACGCGCGCGTTCACGATTCGTCGTAACTTTTGAAAAAGATTCGTCGGCCGTGCTGGATAAATCGCCGTGTTGCTCAATGACTTGTTCCACTAACGCCAATGCTTCGGTCCGTTCAATACCCTGATTCCGTTGGCTCGTTTCCCTTTCCAATGCATCAAGGGCATCCACATATAGGCGGCGTAAATCTCCTACGAGCACCCGAAAAAAATCCGGCTGCACTTCTCGAAAAAGTTGAGTCGAAAAAGGGGGATTCACGTGGTCAAAGTTTTGCCCATATTGAAATGCCAACGGTAAAGCTGTGCCACGAAAAAGATGCCAAATCTTCGACCGAGGTGCTATACAAAATGAATGACAAGGCGAAATCTATATTCATGGGCTTGTCGGGCTCCGTAGGAAAATTGTAGATTTTTCCAATGAGCCTGTTTGTTCCGCCAGTGATCGGACCATTTGTCGAGCCAAATGGATTATCGGGCGACTTACATACTGGGGCCGCGATCTCTTGGACCAGCAATGGGGATGCATTCCATCTGGATGTCGTTCGTATACCTGGGCATTCGATCTTCAGAGATCGTCTCGGCTTTTTACAGACACAATCGATGGGTTTTGAACAGTTCCTCTGGAATTGTTTTGAGCATAGCACGAGGTTGACTGAGTTCCTAAATGAACTGCAGCCATATTTCAAGCCGGGCGGGGGTGCGCCAACTTTAGCCGAGGCTGGTCGGTGGTTGAATCCATACCTGGTGGGAAAGGGCTTTTCGCTCGGTATTGCCAAAATTCGGGAGGGGAACATCATTCGAATCCCGGTCGTCTGGGTATTTGGGGGAAAGGCGTCCGAATACGGATCGAAGAGTGTTTATTCTCGTGTTGATTTCATCGATTGGACTCCGTCTGGCGGTAAATTGCTACGGCGCCTTGATTGCTGGGGAACGGGTGCTCCTGCATTGAAAAGACTGTTGCATCAACTCGTCGATACGATGGCGGGACCGCTTTTGACGGAGGCCGGAGAAGCGCGGATGCAGCAAATGCTCGAATGGTCTCGGCCAAAAGCCAAAACACGAAAACCCCTGAAGTTGCTTTCGAAGGACGAACGATCCTTAGCGGCAGACCTCCGCGTGGCCCTTCACCATCTGGACCGGCCGCTTCCTGGAGAGATTGCAAACCAGATTGATCAACTTTCGGAAAAATCTTACGGTGGTATATTGCGCGCCTGTGCGTGGCGTGGCCTGGAACGTGCCGCATGCGCGTTGCTTGAATACAGGGCACTTCCCGAGGTTGGCCGCGAGAAGCTCTTGCAACATTTCATTGGTTCAGACTGGAACGAGGTCTGGAAGTTTTGCCAGAAAGAAGTCGGGCCCTGCCTTAGTTTGGCGAAGCCTTACGGTTACAACAAGCTAATGACGGAGATCGTTGAACGAGGAAAGAGCGATGTGCTCAAGTCAGTGCTGGCCTTATTTTCGCATATCGATGTTAATCTTGCCGCGTCACTAGTGCAGAGCGCGTTTGAAAGTGGCCGGATCAGCTTGGTTGACATAATCGTTTCATCTGTTGTCGTGCAACAAGTCAAAGAGGCGGCGCTGTTGCGTGCGTTCGTTCACAGTTTATTGGGTTATCGGCAGGATACATTGGCAGCAATCCACCTTATGGAACTCGGGGTGCGTCCGATCCAAGCGATTGATAAAGAGGACGCTATACTCGTTAAAAGCCTGCTGCTACGTGGGGGGAATTTTCCTGTGTTGAAACACGCGCTCAAACTCGATCCGCCGACCAATGAGTCCATTGCGAAACTCCTTGACGGCTTCAGCGTTGAACCGGGTAAAACCTTTGATTGGTTATGCAACGTCAGTAAAGATATCCCCGGTCATAAAGATCGAATGGACAAAGTTGCTTTTAATGCAACGGTTGCTTTCATGCGTCGAGGATCTGAAGAACATCTGATGCTTCTGGATCGCGCTCTTGAGGAGGGGGGTGCTCTAAAGAATGTGCCGTGGAATTCTTTCAAGACAGCAGGACTTCTGACTGGCCATCATTGGCGTGAGGAGGAAGGAAATTGGATTGATTTGATCGCGCATTTGTTGAAAAAGGGCCTCGTAGAGGACGCCGCTCTTTTGAAAAGGCTGAGGCGGCCGAAAAGAAAAGGGTAGTATAATGGATAACCATCCACTGTTGGAACGTTTAAGCCGATCGGAAGACCCTTGGGTGGAACGCAAGGAATCTTTCGACGAAAGAGAGGTGAGAAAAACATTGGTTGCCTTCGCAAATTCCATACGCGAAGGCGAATGGGCTGTCCTTTTCCTCGGTGCAAAAAATAATGGGCATCATCCCGGATTGAATGATGCCGATGATACACAGAAAAAGGTCGCCGGTGTCGCAAAGCGGTGCTATCCCTCGATTCAGTTTCAAACCGAAGTGTTGCCGGTTCGCGTGGACGAAAAGCTGGTCGAAATCTTGGCCATTAAAATACCGTTTAGTACGTCCCGTCCACATTTTGCCGGGACCGCCTATGTGCGCAAGGGTTCTGAATCCATTGATTGTCCACGCGAGGTTTTTGAGGAGTTAATTGCGAGCCAAAATGACAAGGCGCGCCGGATCCTTCAATACAAGGAAAAACCTGTTACAATTCGCTTTCGTAGTCCCTCAGGTTTCAAATACGAGAGGCCTGGATCGGTGAAATTTTGCGATGCTCACTCGGTTACTATCCAAGATGCTTTCGGCTACCTTTGGACAACTCCAATTTCTGAGGTGCAGATCGAAAAGGACGGTATGGACAAGTTTGTGATCACGATCCCACCCCAATGCACCGAAGAAGAGCATATCCGACATATTATTCGTCTTTGGGCGTCCAGTTGGCCACCTGCAGGAGATCGATTGTTCATCGACAGGAAAAACCATCTTGTCTCACAAATTTTGGCAAACCCGGAAAAAACCATCGCTGCAGTCGCCGCTGAAAGTGACGACAAAAAAAGTCTGGGCCCCAAGGTGCTCCTCGCCTATGTAAAATTCGAATTGAAGAAAATTAAAACCCCGAGGTCACACGGAGAGAAAATCCGCCTTATGAATAAAGCAACCAAGAACGCGAAGTCGGCATTTTCGACTGAGGCAACTATCCATGCAGCACAAGTGGAGGCTGTGGTGGAGGTTGCGACTTCATTTCAAGAAATTCAGGAATTTCTTTCGCATGTGAGCCGCAACCAGCACGTCTTTGCATCACAGATGCAACGAGTATTGGTACGTCTTGGGCTTGGAGAACTGCTGGATCCACGCACAGGATGATATGTGGCGTAGTGGTGATAGTGAATATCGCGGGGCGTGCTGGAAAACTTAGTATTTTCAATTCACGCCCAACAATACAGGCTCGATTTAGCGACATTCACTCCGTGGCTTGCGTTTTTAACCAAATGTAGTTGAATCTCACCATGAGACTTCTTCATTCTGCTGATTGGCAGTTGGGCTGCCGCTTTGCGCAGTTTGGAGAAAAGGCGGGAGCGTTACGTAAGGCTCGGCTGAAGACACTTCGACGGACGCTGGAATTAGCAAAACAGCGAACTGTTGATGCATTCGTCATCGCGGGTGATTTGTTTGACGATAGCCAGGTGGACGAGGCTGTTGTCACCGCAACGCTGGAAATCTTCGCATCGTTTCCTGAAATAAAGGTTTTTATTCTGCCCGGCAACCATGATCCATATGTGGGGCCGGGATCCGTTTGGAATCGAAAAAGCTTTGTTGGCGCGCCGCAGCATGTTCATGTTTTTCGGCAAACGGAAGTTGTCGAGCTTGATGGGGGATTTCTTCTGGCGTCACCTTTGCAGCAGAAAAAATCCACACTCGATCCAAGTCTAAAGCTGGATGAATTAGCAAAAAAACTTCCGCGAGAGAAGATTCAGGTGGGAATTACCCACGGCTCACTGGCGATTCCTTCGCAGCACGGCCACAGCGCATTTCCAGTGGCGCTGGATGCGGCTACCCGCGCGGGCCTCGACTATCTTGCGCTCGGCGACTGGCATAATTGGCAAATTTACGACAATGGCCGCCTAGTAATGCCGGGGACGCCGGAGCAGGACAGCTTTGAGCAAACTGGAGCAGGGTTCATCGCGCATGTGATCCTCGGCGAAAAAGGTAGCATACCACAAGTCGAACAGGTGCCAGTTGGACAATTTCAGTGGCATACGTTCGATATCGATTATCTTAATTTCGAATCCGCACGCGCCCTCTTACAGCAAGCTGTCGCTGGATTGAGCGGCAAAGCAGATTCATCTGTAATTCGTGTGCGGGTCCGTGGCTCCGCTGCACGTGAAGTCCGTTTGCCCACGTCTCAATGGCTAAATGAATTGTTAAAGCCTTTTCCCATTTCGCAATTGCACGACGAGAGTTCTCTTTCCCTGAGCCCTGCCGAACTTGAACACTTGAAAGCAAACCATCCAATTCTCGCGCAAGTTCTTGGTGATTTGGATCAGATTGCGGCGTTTACCATCGGTTTGAAGAATGAGAATGCGACCGCAGAGCCGCTTTCGCCCAAGCAAGTGGATGAACTCCTCGAAGCCGCGCGTATCGAGAAAGCTAACCTGACGGCGGCGCACTTTGAACTTGCGCGTCAGATGCTGTTGCAAAAACTTCAAGAAGCCAAATGATTCTGGAATCCATTGAACTGAAACACGTGGGGCCTTTCAGGCGGGCGGCATCAGTGGGTCCGTTAAAAACTGGAATCAATGTGCTGGCTGCACCAAATGAACGCGGCAAAAGCACGTTTCTTCGTGCCGCGGCACGCGCTCTGTTTGATAAACACTCCTGCGGCGACGACGAGATTCGATCACTGCAACCTGCGGGAACTGATTTATCGCCAACGGTGACAGTCATTTTAGAAATGAATGGTGCACGTTACCGGGTTCAGAAGCGATTTATCAATAAACCAACGAGCGAAATCAGCGAGTGGCGTGGCGGCGCGTGGCAGTTGTTGGACACAGAAGATAAGGCCGATGAGCGACTCCAGAAACTTCTTCAGTCGTCCGTGCCCGGGCGAGGTGCGACGAAGGCGGCGCATTGGGGATTGCTTGGTTACTTGTGGGCGCGGCAAGGCGAGGCAAGCGACTGGCCCTCCTGGGACGGTCAGACCGGCGCACAGATTCAATCACGTTTGGCGAAGATTGAAATTGATCCAATCATACAGAAGTTGAAGGAGAGTCTCTGGGAAGATTACTCGATGCTTTTTACTTCAAATGGTAGACCAAAAAAGAATGGCGACCTCGAACGCCTCGAAACTGAGTGGTCAAAGATTGACACCGATTTGGTGACTGTGCGGGAGAAACTCACAGAGCTGAATAATTTGGAGAGGCGCTTCACAGAGTCATCACCTGAAGTTTTGCGTCTCGAAACCGAAGTTTTGCAGCGTGAACGCGAGGCTCGCGAATTGCAGGAACAAGCGGTTCAGGCCGAAACGTTACAGAACGATTTGCGCGGCCACCAGGTTGAACTGGATACAGCTTCCGAAAAACTCAACGCGATCGTCGCAGACCTTGCAAAGTTAGAAGAGCTTCGCTCTGGCCTCGGGGATGCTAAACAATCGTTGAGTGCGGCAGTGGAATCACGCAATACAGCTACGATGGAAGAATCTGCAGCGAAACGTCGCGTGACGAGTGCCCAAGACGATCTGGACTTAATCGTGCAGAAATTGACAGATTTAAATGCCAGGGCTCAACGCGTTGCCGATTTGCTCAAGCTCAAACGACTCGATACTGAATCGAACGCGGCAATGCAGCAGGTCGCCAAAGCGGTTGTCCAATCAAAATCCATTCGTGATCTAAAGGGGCAACTTGACACTCTACCGAACATCACTCCGGCAAAACTGAAAAAATTACAAGAGGCGCAAGGGCGAATTCGCGACAACGAAACAAAACTTGAAGCCATCGGCGTCAGCATTGAATTGACACCTGAGAAGAATTCTAAAATTGAGTTTCTGCATGACAATAAGAATGAAGACATTTCCTTAAAAGCGAAGCAGGCACAAACAGTTTATGCAGCGCAACTGGCAGAGTTGCATCTCGCCGGCTGGGGAAAAATCCGCATCCGCTGTGGTGCGACTGAGTTGAAAGAATTGCAGGATCAATTGAGCATCGACCGCGAATCTCTAAGGGATGAACTCGTGAAAGTGGGCGCGGCATCTGTTGCCGAAGCTGAACAGAAAATGTCGCGCCGAAAAGAATTGCAACGAGATTTCGATGCGGCTGAGGAAAAGCTTCGAGATATCTTGGGTGAATTCGAATCTTTGGAAAAGCTGGAGGAACATTCTGCTCAGCAGACTGCGCAAGCGGAAGCTTTGCGGCAGTCATTGTTGCCGAGCGAGGCGGAATCCTCTAAATCCACTGTTGAATTGGAAGCTGAGGCGGAGAAAATCTCGGTCAGTACAAAAGAAGCTCAATCTGGACAAAAGTCTGCTGCCATCGAATTAAAGGCGCAACAGCGCATTATGGAGCAAAAGTTGGAAGCCCGCCAGAATGCGGAAAAAGAGCACACGGCCTTAACAGGAAAAGCCTCGTCTCTCGAACAACAAATTAAGATTCTATCAGAACGCTACTCCCAAGGCATTGAGCAAGCCAAGAAGGATGCACAGTCGATCTTCGTGCGGGCGGAAGCTCGGCGTGATGAATCCAAAGCCAAGTTGCCTCCCGATTTTGATAAACTTCCCGAACGCAATCGCCGAGCGGCGGCCGCGCACCAAGAGACTCGCAATGAGTTGGAGCGCGTTCGCAAGAATTTGAACACACTTGAAGGTTCGCTGCAAACACTCGGCGCGGAGGGGCTATACTCTAAAGAATCTGCTCTACTTGAGCGTCAAGAGACTTTGCGTCCTCAAATCGTACAATTGCGCGCCAACGGTTGGGCAGCCCGGCTCGCACATGACCTGATAGAAAACCGGAAGCACGCAGCTACACGTTCTGTGCTCGCGCCGCTCGAAAGTCGTTTAAGCGATACATTTGCGGAAATCAGCCAAGATGCGGATCGTCGCGTTTTTCTCGATGAACACCTGAAAGTAAGGGGGATTGGATCGGCAGAGGACGCCTTGATCAGTTACGAAAATCTCTCACAAGGCGCGAAGGAACAACTTTTATTGTGCTTGCGTTTGGCAGTCGCCACTGAAGTGGCGGAATCAGGACACAAGTTAGTGATTCTTGATGACGTCCTTGTGAATACCGATTCCCAAAGGCAGACACGCGTCTTGGATCTGCTGCAAACAGCGGCGAGCAAACTGCAAATCGTGATTTTGACCTGTCACCCGGAGCGCTATCGAGGGGTTGGTGTTGTCGTAGAGATTACGCAGCAGGAAAATCTCGATAATTGAATATCGTTATGCCCGGCAAGACCGCCGGATGTCCAATTCTTTTCGCTCGGTAAAAAATCGGGTTGGAAGAATAGTGGATCCTTCGATTCACTTTCAGAGTTGCTTGATTTGACATCAACTCCCCGTGTGTTCACGCTGATAATCTGATGAAAATTGGCCTTTTCCCGGGCTGGTCGCCCACGTAACATCTTAAGAAGGAATCGCATGGCATCGTATGGAACCGACTGTTTCAAATCAGATGGCGGGACTCGAAAATATTGAACTTACCTTCGACCACGCGATCAACTACGCCTTCCAGCAGAATGCGATCCCGATAGTGAAGGAGATGCGCATTCGCAACGATGTAGCCCCCCGACAGAATCTCCTCATACGAATTGTCACAGAGCCGCTTTTTGCGGAACCTATCGAGCTTCGTTTGCAGGGCATCGAACCTGGGAGTGAATATCGCGTTGCGCCCCTTGAGTTGAAACTCAGCCACGATTTTCTGGCAGGATTGAACGAGAAAGTTTCCGGATGGCTTAAAGTTGAGGTCGTCGAGGCCGGGGCAACTGTATGGTCACGGACTGAAGCCATCTCTCTTCTTGCCCGAAACGAGTGGTGTGGCCTTGTTTCATTGCCTGAAATTCTAGCGGCCTTCATTTTGCCGAACGATACGGCGGTCATGATGATTTTGAATCGTGCCGCTGAACTCTTGCGCGAACATACCGGGCGTTCCGCATTCAACGGTTACCAGGACAAAAGTCGCAAGCGGGTGTGGGAACAAGTTGCCGCAATCTATAGGGCTATCGGAGAACTCGGGATTCGTTACATTGTTGCTCCAGCCAGCTTTGAGAACACTGGACAAAAGGTCCGAACACCGTCCGATATCTCCGCACAACGTTTTGGTAACTGCCTTGATTTGGCACTGCTCTTTTGCGCCTGTTGTGAGCAGGTCGGTTTGCATCCGCTCGTATTGATGCACGAGGGACATGCTTACGCTGGGTGCTGGCTGGAGGAACGAACTTTACCGGAACCGTCGAGTGACGATCTTCAATATATTCGAAAATTGGCTACAGATGAACTCGTGACCATTTTCGAATGCACCATTGCGGCTAGCGAAGCTCCCGGCACGCTCAGGGACGCCGAGCTTCTTGCTCGCCCACATTTGGAGACCAAATTGCCATTCCGGATCGCGCTGGATGTACGACGTTCGCGTGTCGCGCGAATCCGTCCTTTGCCGATCTCGAACAAGCGTGACGATACCCCTTCTTCCTCTGGGAACGGGAAGGCGGCCCCGGTTATCGGGATTGGTGACCGAAACTTCGAAAATCCTCTGGTTTTGCCAAAAACCGAACCAATCAAACCGGCGACACGCATTGACCAGTGGAAGAGTCGGCTGCTCGACTTAAGTCTCCGGAATCGGCTGCTTAACTTTCGTGAAACCAAGTCTACTATTCGCATCCTTTCGGCGTCTCCGGAGAATGTGGAAGATGAACTCGCAGCGGAACGCGAACTTTCGTTGCAGCCAAAACCGCGCCTCATGGGAGACGATGATCCGCGTAGTGAGGTGACATACACAAAGCAGCAAAAGGCGGACGCTTTGGCTGATCATTTGCGAGACGAACTCAACCATGGCCGACTCCACACCAATCTTGATGCTCCCGAGCACGGGCTCCGGTTGACAGAGTTGTTTCGCTCGGCCCGAAATGCCATAGAAGAAAATGGAACGAACACTCTTTTCGCCGCTGTTGGCTCGCTGGAATGGCGTGAGACAGAACACAGTGATCGTATATTTCGAGCTCCGTTGTTATTAGTGCCGGTCGAGTTAAAGCGAAAATCCGTCCTCGAAGGTTTTTCGCTACGACGCATCGACGAGGAAACCCGGTTGAACGTGACTCTGATGGAAATGCTTCGCCAGCATTTTCATAAAGAGATTTCGGGATTGGATCCTCTGCCTGAAGATCAGAGTGGCGTCGATGTCGGATTGGTATTCCGAATTTTCCGCGATGCTGTTCGCGATTTGCCTGGATGGGAAGTGAAGACTGACGTGTGGCTCGGTCAATTCTCGTTCACTAAATTTCTTCTGTGGAAGGATCTCGCCGATCGGTTGGACAAGCTCACGCGCAATCGCGTTGTTCACCATCTCGTTCACGAAGCCGGAACTCCTTATCCCAATCCGGCTGAGGACATCCGGCCACAGCATCTCGATGATGCTTTCCATCCACGCGAAATTTTTTGCCCTCGCAGTGCGGATTCCTCCCAACTTGCGGCGGTTATGGCTGCAGCCGCAGGGCACGATTTTGTATTGGAAGGGCCTCCGGGAACCGGGAAATCTCAAACGATAGCGAATATCATTGCGCACTGCCTTGCCCATGGAAAACGCGTCCTCTTTGTTGCCGAAAAACGGGCGGCATTGGATGTTGTTTACCGGCGATTGCGTGAAGAAGGACTGGAGCCTTTTTGCCTCGAACTTCATTCTAATAAAACTGGCAAAGCGGATGTCGTTGCTCAATTCGACAGAACTCTGAAATTCATCACTGAAGATGGGGCTATTGATTGGGAGCATCGCGCATCTGAATTGGAAAGGCTACGTGCCGCGTTGAACTCATACACACGCGCGTTACACCATCGTTACGCATGTGGGCTAAGCCCCTATCACTGCCTTGACTATCTATTGCCTCGCCAGGGTGAACCGGCGGTGCGTTTGGATGGCTTGCCGGCAATTCTGGATGCGTCGATGGAAACACTCGAACGTGCCCGCCAGGTTGCCCGGCTTTTGCAGCAGCGATCTCGTCCATTACTACCGCTGGCGGATCATCCGCTCGCGCTATTGGCATGTGAAGGCTGGTCTCCAACCTGGGCTGAACGAACGCTCGAACAAGTGCATGAGCTTCGGGCTTTGGCAAAAGCAACAATCGATGCGGTTGCAGATTTACGAGGATGGTTGCGCTGCCCGAACGCAGTTGTTTCGCGCGAAGATTTAAGCAAACTGCACGCGTTAACGAGCCGCCTCCTTGAACCCCAAGCCGTCGGTCCTGCTTTTGCCGCAACAGCCTGGAATCAGTTATCGGTCGATCTCGATAATTGGATATCACTTGTGCGCGAACGGTTGGATCTGAGAGGAGCGCTGGCACCGCTTTTTAGGCCTCAGTCTGGTACCGCGCCAGCCATAATCTGCGAAGTTTGGAAATCAGAAGAAGCCGAACAAGTATTTGAGCAAGGTCGTGCACTCAACGAATTGACGAAGACGGCCATTGAAGCATCACATGATTTGCATTTGTGGATAAAATTCCCGCGTCCGACGGCTTCTCGATCCGACCTTGCGAATCTGGTTGCTTTGGTGGACAGCTTGACCGGTGGCGTTCCAGTTGCAGAAGCCTTTGCAACGACTCCTTGGCACGAATGGGTAGCTAAGTTTGATCATTGGATAGCTCTGGTGCGCGAGCGAATCGAATTGCGAAAGCGTCTGAATGGTTATGAAGAAGCCAAGCTCTTGGCGCTGGACCTGGACGTTTTGAATCAAAAGTGGCAGGCAGCGCAGAAAACCTGGTTTTTGCCGAAATGGCTGCACCATGCCACGATAAGCAAGCACCTCCGAATCGCCCGGGTCGACCAGGCAAAGCCTGAGGTCACAAGCATGGGAGAGGTGGTTCAAGCAGCTTTGCGGCTGCGGGCCATAAACCACGAGTTATCGGGTGTGAACCCCGAGGCGGAATTGCTCCTTGGCCGAATTTGGAATCGCGGCGAACCGGAACTTGATAACCTGACTCAAGTTCGACAATGGGGCGCCGCTTTTCACGAGCGCATGGTCACGCTGGCTGCCAGCGATGCTAACTGGTTGAACCAAATCCGAGTGTTGATCGGCGGACTATTTGAAGCCGGACCGGCGTACTATGAAAAGGGGACACCCATCGGCAACATTTTCCATCGCTTCCGTGAAGTGGTCACCAAATTCGACGATGCCTATGAGGCGATCACGAAATCCGCCGCGCTAAACCGGAAATTACTGGATGAAGCGATCGATCACCTCACTACCGTGGGTTCCGCGATCGACGGGCTGTTGCAAAATGGGTTGCGCCTTCGGGCCATCAACACAGAACTCAATGCGGGCGCCGCCGTGGCTCACGATTGCCTTGGGGTTTTGTGGAATAAGGGCGAGCCAAATCCGGATGGACTTGCCAAGGCGCGTGCTTGGGGACAGTTATTGCACTCGGAAATGCTCGCTTGTGCTGGCGACGACCTCGCCTGGCTAAATCAGTTGCGTCAGATCCTGGCCGGTTTATTTAAAGAAGGGCCTTCGTGTTACGCGGAAGGAACGACTATTGGAAACCGATTGGTTCGATTCCGGGAAGCTCTCACTAAATTCACTCAGTCCTTTGACGCCTTTGCTGCAGGAGTGACGCTTCGACGTGAATCCTTGGACGAGGCTTCGGATTTTCTGCCTTCAATCGTACATTTTTGTGAACGAATTCCATCGGCCTGGCCTCAGATTCGCGAATGGTCCTATTGGCAGAAAGTTCGCAATGAGGGAATACAATTAGGACTTGCGCCAATTATTGAAAAATTGGAATCACCCGGAGGGGATATGTTGAATATTCCCGAGTTGTTCGAACGAAGCTTCCGGCGCGCATTATTTTTTGCAGCGGTGGAGCGTGAATCTGCATTGCGTGACTTTTTCGGACGAGAACACAATGAACGAATTGATCGCTTTCGAGAAGTTGATGAAAAAGTTGCCAGTCTGGCCCGGGAACTCATCCGTGCTCGGCTCGCTGCTGGAATACCAAAGGACCAAGCGCGAGACGATATTCCTAAAGCTGAAATTGGGTTGCTTCGGAGGGAAATCGCCAAAAAGACACGACATATTCCAGTACGCCAATTATTGGGTCGCATTCCGCACCTTTTGCCTCGTCTGAAGCCTTGTGTACTGATGAGTCCTCTCTCGGTGGCTCAATATTTGGAGCCCTCTCATGAAATTTTCGACGTCGTCATATTTGACGAAGCGTCGCAAATCCCGGTATGGGATGCCGTGGGCGCCATTGCTCGCGGCAAGCAATTGATTGTTGTTGGCGACCCAAAGCAATTGCCACCGACCAATTTCTTCAATAGCGCCGCCGATGATGAAGAAAGTCTTGCGCCAGAGGAATTCAAAGACCTTGAAAGCATCCTCGATGAATTGATGACGCATGGCCTCCGTCACAAGCGTTTACAATGGCATTATCGCAGTCGCCACGAAGGGTTGATTGCGTTTAGCAATCGGCAATATTACGAGAACGACCTGCTCACGTTTCCATCACCCGAAACAGCCCTCGGTGGGGTCAGGTTCAAACATTTGCCAGACGCGCGCTACGACAAGGGAAAATCAAGAACCAACCGGATTGAGGCTGAAGCGTTGGTGCAAGAACTGGTTGCGCGATTGCGAAACGTAGATGCTCCGCGCCGATCGTATGGGGTGGTAACCTTCAGTTTAGCCCAACAGCAATTGGTGGAAAATCTTCTGGATGAGGAGCGTCGCAAGTACCCGGAGAT
>Ga0134126_10004189_pt1 | contig 18058 bp, 9 predicted proteins | sample KB31752_FD_96881 | JGI IMG/M metagenome (GOLD analysis project Ga0134126, IMG submission 96881) | Terrestrial soil microbial communities with excess Nitrogen fertilizer from Kellogg Biological Station, Michigan, USA - KB3-175-2 | ecosystem: Environmental > Terrestrial > Soil > Unclassified ...
CTCGCCGCGCACCTTCAGCAGGCGAGTGGCGGAACTCCAGGATTACCTGCAAGTTGAGACGCGGTTTCAGTGCGGCGTCCAGGTCGCATTTCTTAACTGGGTTTCTTGTACCAGAGAAGGCGGGTGGACGCTGGCCGTGCCTGGCCTCCTGCGCATCCCGCCGCGAGGAATTTAGGACAGGGTCCATCACTCGAAAGCTGGAGACGGCTGGATTCAGTCGACCGGATCAAGTGGATCTACAATCCCTGTTTGCAGTGAAGGCGCCTCAACTGCGGCTACGGCCGATGCGCGTGATATCAGTCGTTGATCACATAAGATGCTCGTTCTTTAGGGGCCGGAGCGCTTTCCCAGCGCTGTGGTGTGAAAATGCAGCATGCTGCTATGAACAGCAAGCCATCCGTTCCCGCTGTCAGCAGGAACGGTACCCGCAGGCTCAGCGCATGCCCGAGCGGGGCGGCTGCCGTGGCGAGGCTGCCGCCGATAATCGTGCCGAGCGGCAGGGCCCCCATCCCGAGCAGTCGGTGGATAGCGGTGAGCCTGCCGAGCATAGGCCGTGGAGACACGCGCTGCCGGTACGAGATCGTGACGATATTCCACAGGGCAATCAGTGCAATAGAGGCGGCAAAGGCCATGGCCGCGAGGATGGTACTGGACGTGACCGCCACGACCACACTGGACACGCCGAAACCAGCCAGCGCTACAAGGAGGACACGGCGCTCTCCCAAGCGTCGTTCGGCCATTGGATAGATCACCATTCCGATGAGTCCGCCGACGGCGCCGGCGAGGAACATAAGCCCGTAGGTGCGAGAGTTCAGGCGGAGGATGTCCTGAGCGAACAAGACAAGGGTGCTCATCATGAGCCCTTCAGTGAACGACAGCCCGGCCAGCATGAGCCCGAGGCCGCGCAGCACCTTGTGGTCCCAGAAATAGTGGAGGCCTGCCAGGAGTTCCGCACGTGCCGGAGGTGACGAAGAGGGGCGCTTGTCGGCAGTTGGTAGGGCGGGAATGAGTGTCACAAACGCACCGGCGAGAACGAACGCGATCGCGTCGCTAATGAAGGGGATGGCGAGCGCCGCGCTGAGTAGCAGGCCGCCTGCCAGGGGGCCGACGAAGCTCGCCGTGACTTCCCGCGCGGCGAACAGCCGGCTGTTAGCGCGGGGGAGTTCCGCGTCGGGAACAAGCATTGGCACGATCGTCTGCTGTGCGTTGTCGCTCATCAGTGTTATTACGCCCAGCAGCATAGCCTGAAGGCAGATGAGCGGAATGGTAACGTAATGTGCCTCGATAAGGCCCGCGAGCGACAACATCAGGACCGCGCGCAGCAAGTGCGCGCTGTACAGCACGCGCTTGAGGTTACTCCGATCGATGAACACGCCTATCGGCAAGGCCAGTAGGAACGCTGGAAGCTGGCTTGCGGCCGACACCGTTGACAGTAGTAGCGGGCTCCTCGTGATAGACGCCGCGAGCCATGGATATGCGACGGTGGTCACGCCCACGCCGAGGCTCGCGATAAAGGTCGCGATGGTCAGCGATTTCAGTCCCTCGCGCGGCACCGTCAGGGCGGGCTTATCCATCGTGTGCGCTTTCCTCTCGAATCTTCATGCGGATCGCCAGCCGTCGATGGGCATCAGGGGAAACCGGCTTAGTGGTTTGCGTGGATAGCGGAGAGACATCGACATCATCGGTGAGGTGGGCGGCAAGAGCGCGAAGGATCGGGTGCTCAAAAAGCTTGATAACCGAGACGGGGTGGCCAAGAGCCTGTTCAAGCATCCGGCTGGCCCTCACGGCGGCCAGGGAACTGCCGCCTATATCGAAGAAGTTCGACTCTGGGGCCAGCAAGTCGGTGCCTAGTACCTGCTTCCACACGGCTGCCACCGTTATCTCAGTTCCGGTGAGGATCGCAGTCCCAGCTGGGGCAGCTTGCCCTGATAGCGGCATCGATGCCAAGGCCGACCGGTCCACCTTGCCGTTCGGCGTGAGCGGCAGACCGTCCACAGGTACGAGGAACGCAGGGAGGGCATATGCGGGCAAGTGGACGCTTAGTGCTGCCCGCAACTGGCTGATGGTGACTTCCTGGTGTGGCTCAGAGACTGCGAACGTCACGAGCCGCAGGTCCCCCTCGGGGCCAGGCTGGGCTACTGTGGCGCAGTCGCGAATCCCCGGAACACGCCGGGCGAAATGATCAATCTCTGCGGGCTCCAGTCGGAAGCCCGAGACCTTGCCCCGATCATCGGCGCGTCCTGCCAACTCGATAGTTCCGTCGGGAAGAAGCCGCCCTTTATCACCGGTGAGGAAGCTCGGCCCTAGTCCGCGAGCGAGGTACCGGGTGCGCACCACAATCTGGCCTAGCTCTCCAGTCCCTGCTGGCTGGCCCGCGCTGTTCTCAACACTGACATCGACGCCGTCGATTGCGCGCCCGATCGGGACGACCCGGTGCGCCGACGCGGCCGTATCGGGCACAACCTCGCAGGTCATGAGCTGCGGAGTCTCGGTCATGCCATAGCCGTTGACAATCACCGCACGTGGCATCAGGCGCCGCAGCCGTTGTACGTCGCCGTAGTAGAGCTGGTCGCCGGCCGAGACCACGAGCCGGACTGTGGCTAGCTGATCCGTGAACCCAGCGCTGGTCATCAGCCGGATCAGCGGCGGTGTCACGTGCAAGACGGTGACCTGCTCAGCTCGGAGCCATTCCAGCAGCTCGCGGGGGGATCGGAGCAAGTAGGCGGGAGGCACGCAAAGCGTGGCTCCGACCCACAGCGGCGTAAGTACGTCACGCAGCAGCGGATCATGGGAAAGCCCGGAGAGCATCGCGAAGACGTCATGCTGGTCTAGGCCGAACTGGCGGGTGTACCACTCAAGAAAGTGCACCACCGGCTCCGCGGTACCGGGCACCATGACAGGGGTCCCCGTCGTGCCGGATGTGAAAGCAACATACATGAGCTCGCCAGAGAGGCGGCCGGTGAGCGCCGGGCCAGCTGCGGGATCTTCGTCGATCACGATCACGGGCGGGTAACTCAGTTCTGGTGGCAACGGGCCTGCGGCGGTAGCGTGCACCATGGCCACCGGCTCGGCCTCGGTCATCTGGGTGGCGAGCCGCGCGGCTGGATAGGCAGGATCCAGGATGCAGAACGCCGCCCCCGTTTCGATGATTGCGAGCAGAATCGCAGCGAGCGACCTGCCGCGGTGCGCATAGACGGCGACGACGTCGCTGGGGTGTACGTGGCACTCCCGCAGCCGCCTGACGATGTCTCCGGCCCATGCGCTCAGCGCCGTGTAAGAGACGTCGCCATCATCGGAGCTCACTGCGCGTCGCGTCGCGGCATGCTTTACCCGCTCCGCCAGAACGGCAGGCAAGCTCGGCCAGGCCGCGTGCGGCCCTGGAGTGGTGGGCGCTCCGTCGCTAGGCGAAGTGACAAGGCTTAGCCCGCCGACCTTCGCCTCCGGCTCGGCGGCGACTTGCCGTAGTAGGAGGATGTACTGGTTGAGGAATTCGGCCATATGCACGTCGTCGTAGCGTGCCGAGTCAAATACCAGGTCGATGCGGAGGTCTTGCGCCTCGTTCACCACGTAGACGTTGAGGTCAAAGACCGGGCCTGTGACGGGCGGGTCAAGGACAGCAGTCCGAAGGCCACTCATGACGGGAGGCGGGTCTGGCTCGCCAAGCATGTTGAACCACACCGCGAACGCGCGGCTGCCGCCCGACATGCCCAGCCGATGCCGAACGACGTCGAAGGGAATGTCCTGGTTGCCGAACGCACCCCCGATGGCACTCCGCACGAAGCTGAGCACGTCGGCGAAACAAGCATCCGGCTGGAGCCGCGACCGGACGGCAATCGTGTTCACGAAGAAGCCGACGAGATCCTCGGTACCCGGGACGACCCGCTCGCCGAACGGCACTCCGACGACCAGGTCGTCATCTCCGGACCACCGGTGCAGGAGGATTACCAGTGGGGCAAGGAGCGTGACGAAAGTGGTGGTGCGGAACTCGGCCGCCAGCGCCTGCAGTGCCTCGGCGATCTCGGCGCCTACACGCTGGGTACGCCTAGTCGTGTCCCCCTCTCCGTGTGCTACCGACGGCAGCTGCAATGCGGGTGGGAGCGGAAGCAGCTGAGCGCGCCAGTATTCCAACTGACGATCGAAATCGCCCCTCTCCAGCCGCCTTGCCTGCCAGCTCGCGAAGTCCAGGTAGCGCATCGGTAGGTGTCGAAGACGTGGCTCCTGACCGGTCACCAGCGCAGAGTAGATTTCGCCGAGTTCGCGCAGCAGTATCCGTACCGTCCAGCCGTCCGACGCGATGTGATGCATGGCCAGGAGGAGCTGGCGACCTCCGTCAACCAGTCCGGTGAGGCCCGCGCGGATGAGCGGCGGTCGGCCAAGGTCGAACGGTCGTCGGGCCACTTCCGCTAGCCATCGATGAGTCCCGGCCAGGTCGCTGGCCGGGCTGCTTTCCAGCAGGTCCGAATCCGGTTCCGCTGGCCAGGACTCGATGCGCTGCACTGGCCCGGCATCGGACATCACATACACCGTGCGCAGCGATTCGTGCCGCGCAACCAGCCGGTGCAGCGCCAGCTTCAGCGCGGGCAGGTCAAGCGGTCCATCGATCCTGATCAGGGCGGCGACGTTGTAGCTCGACAGGCCGCTGGTCAGCCTGTCGAGCAACCACAGCTGCTGCTGCGTCGGCGACAGCGGCCCCTCACTGCGGGCGGGATCCGCCTTGATCGGCTCCGCGGGGGCGGAACTGGCGACAAGCCTGGCTAGTTCACTGATTGTCGGATGACGGAAGGGCGCACCGGGAGGCAAATCGACGCCGAGGTCGGCACGCACCTGGGCTACCATCTGGGCCGCCAGCACTGAATCGCCACCGAGTTCGAAGAAGTCCTGGTCTACCTCGGTTATGGTGCGTCCGAGGAGTTGCGACCAGATGTGCGTAAGCACGGTCTGCGGATCCTGAACACGCAGGTGCCGTATGCCCTGAGGCTGCGGAATCTCAACGTCAGGATCGGCGGGGCCGGGCGGAGGCAAGAGCGCCAGGTCAGCCTTGCCATTAAGAGTGACCGGGAGCGCATCGACGAACCGGATGTAGGCAGGGACCATAGCGGGATGCATGCGTGCCATGGCATATCGACGTATCGCTGCGATATCGGGACGGCGCGCGCCCACAGTGAGGAGGTAAGCAGCGAGCTCGGTCTTCCCGGCACGCTCAGTCGGAACCACGACGGCGCCCCGGATCGCTGGATGCGTTTCCAGCAGATCTTGGACCTCGACAGGATTCAGCCGGACGCCTCGGACCTTCACCTGATCGTCGGCTCGGCCCATGAACACCAGATCGCCGGACGGCAGCCGCTGCACGATGTCCCCGGTCCGGTACATGCGGGTGCCTGCAGGGCCGCCGGGCGCAGCCACGAACCGCTCGGCCGTGGCCGCAGGATCGTCTAGGTAGCCACGGGCAAGCTGATCACCGCCAATGTACAGCTCGCCCAGCGTCGCATTCCGTAGGTTCGCGTCGAGCACGAACAAGCGGGTATCGCCGATGGGCCGTCCGATAGGGACGGTTGTTCCTGTCGGCAGGGTAGCGCCCACCTCATACAGCGTGCTGTCGATCGCGGCCTCAGTGAGGCCGTAGCTGTTGAAGATGCGCACCTCAGGGCCGACAACCTCGCGCAGCCGACGGTATTCAGCCGTCGTCCAGCGCTCGCCTCCGATAATGAGGAAACGCAGGAAATCGAGCCGCCCTCCGTCACGCAGCAGATGATCTACCAGCGGGCGCAGGAGGCTCGGCGTAAACTCGGCATAGTCCACGCCGGCCGTGCGCATGAGCGTGTGCAGGGCGTGCGGATCGAGGAGAGCTTCACGGCGACAGGTGACTAGGCATCCCCCGCTCGCGAGGGTCCGCACTAGGTCCCCGATAGCCACATCGAACCCGAATGATGCGGCCTGGATGACCTGCGGCGGATCGCCTAGCAGGCCGTAGCTCCGGTTCCACCCGTGGAAAACGGCGCGGAGCGCCCGATGAGAGACGCCGACGAGCTTCGGCGGACCGCTTGAGCCAGATGTATAGATCACATACGCGAGGTGTTCCTCGTTCACAGGCGCAAGCGCCGTGCCCGACGTGCTCGCCTGGTCGTCGCTGGCCGCTTGGTCAACCACCAGGACGGGACCGCTAACATTTCCGGCCTTGCCGAGGAAAGCGCGTTGGGCGAGCACCGCAGCGGGCCTCGCCTGGCCAAGGATGGTGCGAAGCCGTGCGCGGGGGAGAGAGGGATCGACTGCGAGCACCGCCGCTCCGGCGAACCACACACCCAGTGCGCATGCGGGCAGGTCAGCCGAGCGTTCGACCAAGATCGCGACCAGGGCATCGGGCGCGACGCCTTGAGCAGTTAGCCATCCAGCGATCCTTTGTGCCTGGTCCGCGAGCTCTCGGTATGTCAGTACCCTTCCGTCATCGAGGACGGCCGGCTTCGCAGGCGCGATGCGTACCTGCTCCGCGAACATCTGATGGCAAAGGTCACTCGCCGTCATGCATGCTAACCCGTTCGTACACCGGGACACACGGCACTCCCGTACTGGAACCAATCATCGACCGCACGGAAACAGACTGGCCACTCGCATCCGCGCTTACAACTTTCATGCACAAGGTTGGCGAGAAATCGTCAGCAGGTTGACTAGGACAAGCCAGGGTGGCTCTACTTGACGCTGTGCCATTGACTGCCATGTCACAGAGTGGAATCGCCTATGCGATCCGCGGATCCGGAGAGCCGGTGCTCTTCATTCCTCCCGCCGGCACCAGTTCGGCCATCTGGAGTTATTATCAGGTTCCTGCTGTGCTGAGCGCTGGCTACCGGGCTATTACCATCGATTTGCCAGGCACGCCGCCATCTAAAACGCTGCCAAAGTCCTATCGGCTGCAGGATTTCACCGTCGACGCTATCGAGTTCATGGAAGAACTCGGTGTACCGTCGTGTCATGTGGTTGGTGCTTCACTCGGCGCGATGATCGCGCAAGAACTGGCGGTGGCCCGTCCGAATCTCGTTCTTTCGCTCGCGCTTCTCGGCACCAGAAGCCGCACCGATTTCTTTCGGAAAGCTATTGCCCATGCTGCGGAGGAACGGGCGAGCGTCGATGGCCCGGTGACGCAACTCGATGCGGTCGCTCAGCTGACTCAGCTCTTTTCTGCGAAAACCCTCGCCGACGATCGCGTGGCCGCCGACTGGCATGCCGTGTTCTCCCACTTCTTGCCGCGGGGACCCGGGCCGGCTGCGCAGTACAGGGCGAGTGTGGCAGCAGATAGCACGGTGCGGCTAGCCGACATCCAGTGTCCCTGCCTTGTCGTGTCGTTCGCCGAAGACCTCATCACCCCGCCAGCCTTGTGCAGGGAAGTTGCGTCCGCCATCCGGGGTGCGGAACTGGTCGAAGTGTCCGATGCGGGCCACTTTGGCTTTCTGGAGAATCCGATCATGGTGAATGAGATTCTCTTGAATTTTCTCTCGGAAAAATCCGTGCGGCGAGGTTTAGAGGGATGTCATGTCACGTGATAGAGAAGTAGCGGAAAGTAACAGCCTCCTGACGCGAAAATATCAGGACGAGCTCATTAAAATATGGCGGACGGAGCTTCTTCTCGGCGTGGCGGACCCTAATGCCGACTTCCTGGAAATCGACGGCTCGTCGCTATCGGCGGTTCGGATTGTGGCGCAGATAAAGGAAAAGCTAGGCAAGATGCTTCCGTTCAGCGTGCTATACGACTATCCAACGCCTGCGGCGCTCGCGCCGATACTGCTGACTTTGAATGGAGATTCACATGGTGAATTCTTATGACGAATGGAGTGCACTGGAGGAGGTAATAGTCGGAACTCCTTATCACATGGACTATCATGACGATTCCTCGTTCCGAATGTTCTTCCATGATAACCTAAAGGACGCGAATAGTAGGGGGATCTTCTGGCGTCGCAAGCCGGATAACCGCCTCCGAGACGAGTGCCTGGAAGACGCGGCAGGCTTCGTAGAGATCCTTGAGACGGCCGGAGTGACTGTCCGTCGGCCGCAGGCCCTGACCGAAGTGCCCAATGTGCGGACACCACACTGGGCGGCCCCGATGGGCCACGCCCTCATGAGCCGCGATAACTTCCTCATCGTCGGTGATGAGATTATCGAGACCGCGCCGCTTGTTCGTTCCCGCTATTTCGAGGGCGATCTTTATAAAGAGCTATTTACCGAGTATTTCCGGCAAGGGGCGAAGTGGACAGTAGCGCCAAAGTCGCGGCTCCTTGACCGGAATTTCGATTATAGCTACGTCAACAGCAACGGCGGTAACTGGCCGGTACCAGAAAACTGCTTCTACGAGATCATGTTCGATGGCGCCCAGGTTATGCGTCTGGGGGCTGACCTCATCTTTAACGCGACGACGGAGAACCACCGGTTGGGAGCCCGGTGGCTGTCCCGTCACCTCGGCGACAGCTACACAGTTCACGTTGTGGAGGTCGCTGATAACCACATCGATGGCAAGATACTGCCTTTGCGGCCTGGGACACTGCTGGTCCGGGAGGGGACGTCGCTGGACACCCTACCGGAGCAACTTCAAAAATGGCAGGTCATCTGGTACGAGTGGTTCGACCAGCCGGTGGAAACGGAGCAGGACGGTGTCGTTTTCCTCGCCTCCCAGTCGATAGGCATCAACGTCCTGTCGCTTGACGAGGAACGTGTCGTGGTTCAGGACATACAACTGCCCTTGATGCGGAGCCTTGAGAAGGCTGGCTTCACGCCGGTCCCGTGTCAGTGGCGGCACGGGCGGAGCCTCGGAGGAGGCTTCCACTGCATGACGCTCGATGTGCGGCGCCGGTCCTCGCTAGCCTCTTACTTCTGAGCGGCTGGGAACAGGATGACGGCGACCGGCCTCCCGCTGACCCCCCTCCAGGAAAGCCACCTGCGGCAAGTCCGCAGGGGCGCAGGGCAAGGGACACAGATCATGCCGCCGCATTGCCTAGGCGCATGCTTGCGCGTACGCGGCGCGGTCAGCGACATGGCGCTTGAGCGGGCCGCGGCCGCTGTCACGCACCGCCACGAGGCGCTTAGGGCGCACCTGTCGTCAGTCGGCACAGACGCGCGGCAGGTGATCGTGCCGAGGGTCGCACCAGTCGCTCACCTCGGTGACATAGAACCAGGGGGAGAAGGCATCCGCCGTGTCTTCGTCGATTGGTGCCGTTTTGAGTTTGACCCGCTCCTGCCAATGTTTGAGATCGGTATGGCCACGGCGGGCAAACGAGAAACGGTCCTGTTGATTCGCGCTGATCAACTAGTGTCCGATCTCTGGTCGATGAATATCGTCGTGGACGAACTCATCAAGGACTACGGTGCCGTGCTCGGCCGCTGCGACCCACCCGAATTCCCTCGCACTGGATACGCCCAAGTTGTCCTGCGGGACAGTGCATGGCTGAGCAGCGCGCCAGGCCTAGCGCTACGAGAGGGTGCCGCGCGACTGGCTGCCGCGGCCGAACCTGTACCCCTCCCGATGCCTGCTGGCGGTGCGCCGCGCGGCGTATTCGCAGAGCGCTCTTGGACAATGAGTAGCGACTTGGCAGCTGCCTGCGCCGGGAACCGGCGCACTGTTACCGCCGTGTGCGCCGCTGCGCTTGGCGCAGCCGTGGGCCGTGCACTCGGTGCCGCCTCAGTCCCGGTGCTTATCGTCTTCTCGGGACGGGACACTCCGGATCTGAATTCCCTGGTGATGTGGCGATCCAGCATGCTGCCTGTCCCCGTGCCGAGCACGCTGGGAGCCGGTCGGCCGACCCATGACCTAGTGCGGCAAGTCCAAGAAACCTATTTCCGAGCGCTCGAATGCCAGCGTGTCCCCTGGCCGGTGGCAATGAAGGACAGCGGGATGAGCTGGCAGGCCGACGGGCGGCCTCCCATCGACATCGTCATGCAGTACGTTCCTCGCACGCTCGGCAAGTTCTTCACCGACGGTGATCTGAAGCCCTTCGAAGGCGCGCCGGTTGAGTCTCAGCTTTGCACTCCGTGCCCGACCGGCGCGGCAATGGAAGTGCACATATCGGAGAACCTGGACGACATGAGCGGGTACTGCCGGTTCCGCCCGGATCTCGTCGATGCCGCTTTCGTTGACGCCGTCCTCGACGACATGCGCCAGCTGGTGTTCGATCTGGCCGGAAGCTGATCTGGATGCCCATGACGACTGATGGCCAAAGTCCATGGATCGCCCGCATAGGGACGCCGAGTTCTCCTGCGGTCCGCCTGCTGTGCCTGCCGCCGGCGGGTGCGGGTAAGGCAATCTTCCGTCCGCTCGCTGCCTTGCTTCCCGCAGAGATCGACGTAGCCGTCCTCCGGGCCCCTGGCCGCGAGACACGGCGCCGTGAAGCGCCAATCGAGCAGATGCACCAGTTGGTTGATACAGCCGTGGATGCGCTTGATGCCTATCAAGAGCTGCCACTGAACCTCCTGGGTTACTGTTCCGGTACTTTCACGATGATCAAGATAGCCCGTCAGCTCGTAGCGACAGGCCGGCCCGCCCCTGTCAGGTTGTTCATCTGCTCAGCGGCGGAACCGCGGCACATCGAGCGCGACCGGCCAGCCCACGCCATGTCGGACGATCGCCTGAAGCACTACCTCCGCGTCCGCCAGGTCACGCCGGAGGCCGTCCTGTCCGATCGGGCGCTCTTCGACCTCTTTGCCCCGACGCTCCGCGCTGACTTCAAGCTATTCGAGACTGCGGAATTTGAAGTTACGCCGGTGTTGGATATCCCGATCACTGCCATCATGGGCAACGATGACCGAACGATAAGGCTGGATGCGCTGCTTGATTGGCGTCACCACACCGGTCGCACTTTCAGCATTCATCTCCTGCCGTGCGGCCATGATATCTTCTCGCCTGAGAATATCGGTGCTGTCGTCAAGATACTGACTAGCGACATGATTGGATAGCGGATCCCGGTATGGCGAGTTCTCGCCATACCGGGATCGTTTGCTTGAATGAAGGTAATGCGTGGTGTGATTATTGAGGCATGACATCGGCGAACGGTCTGGCGAGGCGCTCACGCGCGCAGGGTGCACCAGTTGCGATCGTGGGAATGGCGGGCCGGTTTCCCGGTGCTCGCAATATCGATGAATTCCGCAGCAATGTGCTAAATGGTGTTGAAGCCATTTCGGCACTAACCGATGATGATCTTCGTGCGGCGGGTGCTGGAGACCGTGATCTCCGGGATCCGTACTACGTAAAAGCGGCGGCGATCGTTGATGAAGCGGATATGCTCGATGCCAGCGTGTTCGGTATGAGCGCCCGAGACGCGCAGGTGATGGATCCGCAGTTCCGGGTGTTCTTGGAGAGCGCACATGCTGCGCTGACTGATGCGGGATTGGACCCCGGTCGTTTTCATGGCCGAGTCGGCATCTATGCTGGATCGAGGGATAACAGCTACCTAGAAGACAATGTCTACCGCAACCGCGCCATTATGCGGGCGGTGGGTAGTTTCCTGGCCTCGATACAAAACAATACCGATTACCTGGCCACGAACGCTGCCTACCGGCTCGGCCTGACTGGTCCTGCGGTCACCATGGTGACCGCGTGCTCTACCTCGCTTGTCGCCGTTCACTCAGCTGTGCAAGCACTGCGCAACGGCGAGTGCGAGGCGGCGCTGGCCGGTGGCGTAGAGATAGCGTTGCCGCAGGTGAACGGCTATCTCTACCGTGAGGGCGGAATCTATTCTAACGACGGGCACATACGGACTTTCGATGCGAGCGCTTCGGGCACCGTATTCGGTAATGGCTGCGCTGTAGTGCTGCTCAAGCTACTCGATGACGCATTGGCTGACCGTGACTCGATTTACGCGATTATCAGAGGGTCGGCGGTCAACAACGACGGAAAAGACAAGGACGCCTTTTCCGCGCCAGGCAGGAGAGGCCAGGAGGCGGTGTACCGCGCTTCGCTGGCCGACGCATTGGTGGACGTTAGCAGCATTGGCTACGTCGAGGCTCACGGAACCGGGACGCTCGTGGGTGACCCGATTGAGGTGAACGCCCTGACCAGTGTGTTCCGCTCGCACACCGAGCGACGTGGCTACTGTTTCATCGGATCCGTCAAACCGAACATCGGTCACTTGGGTGCCGCCGCGGGGGTGAGCGGCCTCATCAACGCAGTAATGTCAGTACGTGACGGACTGGTCGCGCCGAGCATCAACTTCAGTCGCCCCAACCCGCGGATCGATTTCGGCAACAGTCCCTTTGTCGTGAATACCGCTATGCGGGAGTGGATGCCCCAGGACGGCCCGCGCCGCGCAGCGGTCAACTCTTTCGGTATCGGCGGCACCAACGCCAACGTGATTATCGAGCAGGCGCCAGATCCCGTCCCCGCTCCGCCGTCGGCTAAGCCGTACCAGCTGCTCACCCTGTCGGCACAGTCGTCGTCGGCCCTTGATCGCGCCACCGGTGACCTGGTCGGCCGCCTGACCGCCGATGACGCACAGCTCGCGGACATCGCCTACACGCTGAGCACCGGCCGTGCCGCACTTCGATTCCGCCGCTTTGCCGTCGCTGCGGAGCACGCCGAGGCGGCCGGTGAGCTGGCTGGCGGGCTCGGCGCGTTCGAAACCGCGAGGCGCACGAACGTGTTCCTCTTTCCCGGCCAGGGCGCCCAGTATCCCGGTATGGCACGGGAGCTGTATGCGACTGAGCCGGTATTCCGCCGGGAGATAGACAACTGCGCGGATGTGCTGCAGCAGTCCCACGGCCTCGATCTGAAGGCGCTGCTGTTCTCCGCTGACGCTGACGCGCTCGCTCAGACAGTCAACACCCAGCCGGTCCTGTTCTCGGTCGAGTATGCGCTCGCTGTCCTTCTCGCCGACATGGGCATATCGCCGACGGCGATGGCGGGGCACAGCGTCGGCGAATACGTGGCGGCGACCATCGCCGGGGTCTTTGACCCGTCCGACGCGCTGTGCTTGGTGGCCGACCGTGGTGCGCTCATGGACTCGCTCCAAGCCGATGGGGCGATGCTCGCGGTGAACCTGCCGGAGCGGATGCTGGCGCCGCTACTTGGCGCAACCCTTGACATCGCGGCGATCAACGCGCCTGGCAGTTGTGTGGTCTCGGGGGCGGCAGACGAGATCGAACGGATTGAAAAAGACCTGGCGCTGACGGGCATCGGGTGCCGTCGGCTGCATACCTCGTTCGCGTTTCACTCGCGTTTGCTCGATCCGGCCCTTGAGCCGTTCCGGCACCGGGTAGCCGCTGTTAGCCTGCGCCCGCCGAGCGTCCCATTCGTATCGAACTTGTCCGGGACGTGGATCACAGAGGCGGAAGCGACTGACCCAGGCTACTGGGTGCGCCACATGCGGAGCTGTGTCCGCTTCGCAGACGCACTGAAACTGCTGTTGGACAGCGGAGACCGCGCCTTCATCGAGGTTGGACCGGGCCGGACACTGAGCGGACTGGTGACCGCGCATGATCGCGCCGCGGTCACGGCCCATGCAATGGGCTACGCACAGCAGCGGCAGCCCGAGCCGGCCACCCTGCTCGATGCCATAGGGACAGCCTGGGCGGCTGGCGCCGAGGTGGACTGGGAACGGTTCTGGGCCCGCGAATCACGGCGAAAGGTGTCCCTTCCCGGATATCCGTACGAACGGCACCGCTACTGGATCGACCCTGACCAGGACAGGACGGCAGATGCGGATGAGGGGGCGTTCACCGTCCCCGCATGGCGGGAGACGCCTCCGGTGCCCAGCGGCAAGGTCGAAGGCGAGTGGATCATTTTCGCGCCCCAGGATGGCCCTGCCATCGCGCGCCTCGCCCAGCTTGCCCGAACTGGCGGGGCCAGTGTTGTGGACGCCGGCCCGGAAACGGACCAGGCGGTCCTCTTTGACGAGATCGCGCGTCGCCGGCCCGAGAAGCTCATCGTCGTGCACGCGCTAACGGCTGGCTGCGGGCCGGTGGACGGCGATCCGCGGGAGACTCCCCAGCACTGGCTCGACCAGGGATTCCACGGCGCCCACTGCACACTGCGGGAAGTTGCCCGGTGTCTTCCTGACACCAAGGTGGACATGGTTGTGGTGACAGCTGGCATGCAGGACGTCACCGGAGACGGCCGGGTTGAGCCAGCGAAGGCGGCCGTCCTGGGCGTGGTTAAGGTCGCGCCTAAGGAACTCGAGGCCGCAGCATGTCGCAGCGTGGACCTCTCCAGCGACGCGTCACCGAACGTTGCCGCCGCGCAGTTGCTGGCTGAGATCACCACCCCCGCCGTCGCCGAGCAGGTGGCCTACCGCGGCCGCAAGCGCTGGGTGTGGTCCTATGCCAGCGTGCCCCTGGAGACGTCACCGGAGTCGCCTGCCCCGCTGAAAGAGCGCGGCGTGTACTTGGTCACCGGTGGCCTCGGCGGCCTAGGGCTCTTCCTGGCTGAGCAGCTGGCTAGGCAGGTTAAGGCCAGGCTGGTGCTCGTCGGGCGGTCTGGGTTGCCGCCCCGGGTGGAATGGCCCATGCTGCTGGCTGGCGATCCGGACAGTGCGGTAGCGGCGAAGATACGGCGGGTGCAGGCGATCGAGGCGGCTGGCGGCGAAGTGCTGATCGCGGCATCCGACGTGAACGACGAGGAGCAGATGCGGCGGCTCAGGTCTGCTGCGGAACAAGCATTCGGCAAGCTGGACGGCATATTCCATCTGGCAGCGCTGCCAGGAGGCGGCATGCTGGAAGCTCGCAGCCGCCCGCAGGCCGAGGCGGTACTTGCCCCGAAGGTGACCGGTACCTACGTGCTCGACCGGGTATTCGACCCGGACCTGCTGGTGCTGTATTCGTCTGTCGCAGTCGTTACGGGAGATTTCGGGCTCGGCGACTATGTCGGCGCCAACGCGGTTCTCGACGCCTTCGCCGCGATGCGCGCGGCCAGGGGACGGCGGACGCTGTCCATCTGCTGGCCTCCCGTGGCCGGAGCGGGCATGGTGGCGGAGATCGCCCGCCCCGACATCCTGGAGGCTCTCGGGTCTAACGAGTCCATGACCAGCGCGGAGCAGCCGGTTGGCCATCCGCTCCTACGGAGCAGGCGGGACGAGCCAGGCGGTATGGCTACCTTTGAGGTGGACCTTGAGGGCGCAGGGTGGGTGCTCGAGGACCACCGTCTCCGCGGCGTGCCCACCATGCCAGGTACCGCCATCGTGGAGATGATACAGGCAGGCTTCCACGAGCTGACCGGCGAACCGGGCGCAGAGATAACAGACCTGGTGCTCAGGCAGCCGCTGATGGTCACCGACGGGATGCGCGCGCTCTTGGAGTACTCGCCGACAGGGGAAGGTCAGTTCCTGGTGTCCCTGGTGTCAGGCAGTGGCCAGGACTATTCCACCGCACGTATTGGCACCCTGCCGCACAGCCAGGCCCGCGTTCACGACCTCGATGGCGTCCGTGCGGTCTGCGGCGCAGCGGCTCGTCCGTTTAACCTCGACGCCCTGGAGGTACTTGAGTTCGGGCCACGGTGGCAAGGTATAGAAGAGCGGCTGACGGGGCAGCGCACCGACCTGGTCACGGTCGAGCTCCGGCCTGAGTTTCGCGCGGACCTCGAGCAGTTCTACCTCCATCCGTCGGTATTCGATCTCTGCCTGATCGGGCAGGACATCTCAGGTTCCGGCGAGTACCTGCCGTTCAGTTACGGCAGGATTCTCATCAGAGGCCCGCTGCCCTCTCGGGTACACAGCATTGCCCGGCACCACGATGACACGCTCGGAGAGGTAATCAGCACCGACTTCACCCTCGTCGACGAGGCGGGCAACGAGCTCGTGGAGATCGAGCGGTACACGATGGTGCAGCTGACCGGACAGGAGCTCCAGCAGGCAGAACGCAACCTGGCAGCCATGGCCGCCACGGGGAGCTCTGATTCACTGGTATCTGCGGCGGAGGCAGGTGCCGCGCTGCTCGCTATTCTGGCCAGCGATGTCGGACCGCAGGTCATCTGGTGCCCCGAAGGCCTAGGGCAGCGCATTAGGCGCGTCTCCCAAGTGACCCGGAGTCAGCTAACAGAACGGCTAACAGCGGCCGGCGGGACGATGACGGCAGTGCCGAGGCACCGGACCGTGCCATACGTGGAGCCCAGCACGACACTTGAGCGCGCCGTAGCGGCCTTGTGGTCTGAGGTTCTTGGCGTAGATCAGGTAGGAGCCGAGGACACCTTCCAAGACCTAGGTGGCAACTCCCTGTTCGCGGTGCAGCTGGTGAGCCTTGTCTCACAGCACTTCGGCGTGCGAGCGACGGTTTCCCTGCTGTTCGAGGCGCAGACCGTCCGGGTCTTGGCTCAGCGGATCAGCGAACTGCGGCTGGATGCGGACCCCGAGCCAGCGCAAGCGAGGTAGGCATAGTGACGAGCGGGATCGGCGTGCTCCTTGACCACGTGCGGGTATCGGTTGCCGATCTCATGGCCCAGGCGTCCGTGGCGGAGCGGTGCGGCGCGCAGAGCCTGTGGCTCACCCAGGTGCCCAACCAGCGTGACAGCGGCATCTTGCTCGCGGCGCTCGCCGCGAGCACTCATAACGTGGCGCTGGGCACAGCCGTCCAGCCGCTCTACACCGCCCCGCCGGTCCACGCGGCTCAAATCGCCTTGACCCTTGACGAACTGTCCCATGGCCGGCTGATGCTCGGCCTCGGAGTCGGCCACCGGATCTTGGGTGAATGGATGCTCGGCGGCACCTATACACCGCAGGTGGCAGCAATGCAAGAGTACGTGACGATTGTCCGGTCATTGATCCAGGACGGGGAAGTCCACTTCGATGGTCGCTGGTACAGCGGTCACACTGCCTACTCCCAGCCCCGGCGGCCGGAGCTTCCCGTGTATCTCGGCTCGTCCTCACCTCGGATGCTGGAACTCGCCGGCGAATTCGCCGACGGAATCGTGCTGTGGATGTGCACTCCCTCGTTCATCCGCGACCGCGTAGTCCCCGCCGTTACCGCGGGTAAGGCTCGGCGTCGCGACGGCGGCAATCATAGATTTGCTATAGCGGTTATGCTGAGCGTCGCTCTTACCGACAAACCAGCGGACGGACGGGAGCGTGCCAGAGATCTATTCTCCGGTTATGCAAGAATGGAAAATTACCAGCGGCTGATGGCGGCCAACGGCTTTACAGGAGGAATTCCGGCACTGACGGAAGACTCGGTTATCGATCAGCTCGCGGCGATTGGTGACGAGTCGGACATCGCTGCCCGCATCGCTGATTACCGTGCGGCCGGTGCGACCGAGGTCATTGTCTCCCCGATAGCTATCGACCAGCACAAGACCGATGAACTCCGTGCGGTGCTTAAAGCGGTCGTGTCGTGACCGCAGCGCTAGGCCGACCGCAGGTCGGTCCAGCTCTTCCGTGCAAATTCGAGGCACTCCGAACGGCTTCCCACCTCGAAGGCAACCGTCCAGCCAGATGGCACCTCCGCTAGCGCGGGCCAGAGTGAATACTGCCGGCTGTCATTGAGTATGACTCGATATTCCGCCGCATCGTCATCAAACGGACCTGTCGTCATGCTATTCTTATATACGTTTGGCGGGTGCGCGCGCAAGACCTTTGGCGGGTTCTTGCCAATTATTCTCTCGGCATTGCCATCCCCGATAGTAGTGCGGATACTTTAGCTGGTACCGCCGTCCTTAATTCGGCTCGTGCCTGCTTGCCTCACCGGGATCACGGAGAAACGGCCAATGACGACAGATCATTACATTGCCATAGTCGGTATCGCCGCCAGGGTGCCCGGTGCCTGCAATACCGAACAGTTCTGGATTAATCTGCGTGACGGAGTCGAGTCGATTTATTTCCCGGGCGATGATGAAATGCTTGCCGCTGGCGTCCCGCCTGAGCGGCTGCGAAATCCGGGCTACGTGCGGGCCGTGGCAGCGTGCCCGGATGTGACTGATTTCGACGCGCCCTTTTTCGGCTACACACCACGCGAGGCTTCGCACAGCGATCCGCAGATTCGCATGTTTCTCGAATGCGCTCATACCGCGCTTGAGAATGCCGGCTACAACCCCTACGCGATCGACGATACCGTTGGCGTGTTCGGCTCCGCGGGCACGAATCGCTATATTGACACCAACCTCAGATAC
>Ga0134126_10004190_pt1 | contig 18058 bp, 17 predicted proteins | sample KB31752_FD_96881 | JGI IMG/M metagenome (GOLD analysis project Ga0134126, IMG submission 96881) | Terrestrial soil microbial communities with excess Nitrogen fertilizer from Kellogg Biological Station, Michigan, USA - KB3-175-2 | ecosystem: Environmental > Terrestrial > Soil > Unclassified ...
AGCAGTTAGTGAATTAAATGATGAATTACCTCGTAGTTCCAAAATTTAAAGTACCTAATCCAGCCGCAGCACCTCCACTTCCAACAACTATGGAATATGTTGAGACTGAAATATTAGTAGAAGTACCTGTTAACATGCCGCCAGCTCCACCGCCGCCAAAATCACCACCGCCGCCTCCGCCGCCTACTATTAGGTAACTAACAGAATACGTTGTTTGCGCCACACTCGTTAAAGCAATAAACAGAGTAAAAGCTAAGGCATAAATTTTTTTCATAAAACAGATTTTAATTTGATGCAAACTAATTTAAATACTTAACCGATTTAACATCTGTTTACAAGTTTAATGGTTTAGTAATAAGAGTTTATATGTAAGGTTTTATTTAATATTTATATGCTTTTTATTCAGAAAGCCTGAATGTCTTTTTAATATTGATAAATATTTTTTCAGGCAATTACAAAATTTACAATAATTAAAAATACCTTACATATACAAGGCTTTTGTGTATTTTTCAGTTGTTGATAAGTACAGGGTTTGCTAACATTTAGTTAATGTGAAAAATTGCCTTACATGATTAGCAAAAAAACTTTATATGGTTTGATGGAATATTTGAATTATAAGTAAAAAAGGAAAATTCAGTTAGATTTGTAAGAACGTGTGATTAACTGATAAATTTTTTCAAATGTTTCCCTTAAATCCAAAGCCTTTATTAAGCCCAAAAGAGTTTATTGATAAATTAATATGGTTAAAACCCAAATTTGATAAACTAACCGATTATAAAGCTAAACTTGAATTTTGGCATAAACATGACTTAGATATAAGTGTAACTACTTATGGTATTTCGGATGAAATAGATAAAAGAGATTTACCCGAAAATAACATCAGCATATATCCTGAAAACAACGAAGAGAAAAAAGCGTATAAAAGGTTTTATCATACATTATTTCACAATTACAACTTTAACACCTTAGATACTTCAATTGATAAATATTGGAGACAAATTGAACAGGGTGCAAATCCTATACCGCATACTAAAAATATTATTTTGGAAATTGACAAAGAATACAAAGCCAATAATAAGTTTCCTGATACCGGATTAAATAGTTTTAGGTCATATTGTAATGGGTATGATGCCTCAGAAAATGGGCAAATGGATGATTTTTTAAATAGTAATTCTTTTCACAATAATTTACTTTCTTTTTTTACTGGAGAAGTACACGAACTGTACAGGAGGTTTTTAGTAAAGCAACTTAAACAACTTGAAAGTGGTAAACCACTAATGTTTGATGCGCAAGAAAAACTACATATTTCAGTCAGGCTATTGGGTGAAAATAAACCTGGCATGTCGCAGTTAGATTTTTACCACATTCCATACATCATAAATTATTTTGATATAAGCCCAAAAGAAGCAAGAGAAATTCTTTTATTTTCTAAAGGTGCATTCACCCCTAAAATAAATGTTGAGGTAGTTGAAAAGATAGTAGAACAAATAGAAAAGGTATACCCTTCTGTATTAAATGATAAACCCCAGCCAATTGAAACTGAAAACAAAATTCAAAACCCACTAAAGAATTATCGAGATTTTTATTGGCAGTTTGAGGCATTTTTTGATAATTGCAGATGGAATTACAAAATTAATAATCCAAATAAAATTATAGCATTTTGTGAAAAGTTAACGGATGCTGAAATATATAACATTTCACATAGGGCAAAACAAGAAATAGAAAATTTAGTATTTTCTCCAAACAATAGTACCGCTCATATTCTAATTGAAAGCATCAATAATGACCGTATAGTATTGGGTAAAGCACTCAAGTCAATTATAGATGATAATAATTTGTCTAATGTTGAGGTTATGCCTAAGAATTTTCACTTCTTTAACGCGGCCCAAAATTTTCATGAATTTTACGATTGGTTTACAATTAAATTCAAAAAACTTATACCAATTGAAACGGAAACAAAAACAGAAGATATAAAACAACCATTAAACCTTTCAGGAATTAAAAACAACTTTGATAACAGTAAGATTGAAGATGTTTATAATCATTTCAAAAACGGTTTAGTTGAAAAAAACTATTTGACCGAAATGGATTTGCTATCTTATTTAACTATTGCTTTTGAGCAAAAGGTTATTCCAAAAACGCTATTTAGAATAAAAAATGCGCCTACAAAGCAAAAAATAATGCAAGTTTTTTATGAGTACTATAAAAATGTTGCAGGTAAACCACACGGAAAGAGAAAAAAATACGCCGCTCTTTTGGGGGATTATTTTGAAGGCTTTACTACCGAAAATGTAAGTAGTAATTTCAATAAATGATTACTAATTTACTACTAAAGTTACTAAACCATCACTAATATTACTAATATCTTTTTAAGGCTCTGATGCCCATTTAACTTGCACACAATCTATAAAAATTGTGTAAGTAAATGATAATAGTACAACTCGACAGCGAACAATTAAGCGACCTTATTCAAAGTGCGGTTCGCAAAGCAATAGCAGAAACTCCGCAAGGCGAACATTCCGAAATTGACCAACTTCTTACTATAAAAGAGGCTGCTGTTTTTTTACACCTCAGCGTACCAACAATTTACGGTTATGTAAGTCGGTCGGCAATTCCTGTATCTAAACAGGGTAAACGTTTGTATTTCTCTAAACAGGAGTTAACCGAGTGGGTAAAAATTGGGTGCAAAAAAACTATTGCCGAAATAAATGATGAGGCTAACACGTACTTACGCAAAAAAAAATAAGTACATGAAAAACGCAACACTAATTCACGACATAACACCTGACGAAATAACCTCATTGTTTGTGGAGTTACAAAAGCAACTAACTGAACTCAAACAAAACTTTGAGCCAAAAACACCTACCGAATATCTTACACGTAACGAACTTGCGGAAATGTTGAAATGCGACCTTTCCACAATTCATAACTGGACTAAGAAAGGTAAGTTAATTCCTTATGGCATTGGCAATCGAGTTTATTATAAACGCCATGAAGTTGAAGTGGCATTAACTCCATTAGGTAAATAATATGCAAACAAAAAATACATCTTCTTCTTTTGGGAAAGAGCAATTCAATACATTAGTGCAAAGCGGGACAAACAAAAATAAATTACCTAAAAGAGTTGCAGGCAACGGCATGAAGATTGTGAATGCACAAACCTTGTTAGACTTCAGTAAAAAGAAAATGATAACGCAATCATTAATCCCAAAATTGGTTGATGTAGCAAGAGATAAGGGGGCGTATAAGCGAAAGCAAATGTATTGGAATGCTTACCATTGCTGCAATACAGTTTATAGCGGGGCAGGTAATTTGTTTGTTGATGAAAACAAATATTGTAAAACCCGAATTTGTGCAATTTGTGGCGGGATTAGAAAAGCAGAACTAATAAATAAATACTTACCTGTACTTTGCAAATGGAAGCAACCTTATTTTCTCACACTAACTGTTAAAGCAGTTCCCGAACAACATTTAAAAAAGTTAGTTGATGAGGTTATAAAAGCATTTCGGTTAATTATTGAAAAACACCGCAAAAGATATAATAGGGGTAGAGGCATTAAGCTAATGGGCATAAAATCTATTGAATGCAATTTTAACCCTAAGGAGCAAACGTATAATCCTCACCTGCATATTATCGTACCAAATAAGCAAATTGCAGATATATTAAAGAAAGAATGGCTTATGCACTGGCAAGAATTAACTGATAAAAAAGCACAGTTTTACCGACCTGTTAGAGATACACAAAACGATTTAATAGAAGTAATAAAATACAGCACAAAAGTCTTTACAGAATTTGACCCTAAGAAAAAAGAAAAGAAATCTACGCTTGTTTATGCCGCTGCAATAGATAACATAATAGCAGCTTTAGAACCTCATCGTGTGTTTGATAGGTTTGGATTTAATTTACCGCCTACCAAAAAGCCGAGCGGTGTTTACACTAAACTAAATGTTTACCAAGAATGGCATTTCGACCTTAAAAAAACTGACTGGTTAAATGTAGAAACTTATAAACCTCTTTCGGGCTATAAACCACCGCCCGAACTATCTGCGCTTTTAGATTATAACATCAACACGTATCTGCAATAGTATGGCTGTATGTTTTTTAGGTTCTTCCTAAAGAGGATGCATTGCGGCGTACCAAAGCCCCTAAATTTTATCAGCAACAGCATTTTAGCAGGTTGTGAAAAGAAGATGCCATAAATAGTTTTTCTTAGGTTCTTCCCACTACTTACTCTTTACGGCTGCCAAAGTCGCACACCCTTTTTAGCGACAGAATTTTAAATAGGTTACCAGTTACCACCAATAAAACCTCAGCAGTATAGTTTTTTGTATAGTAGTTATCTATCGAGTATAACTTTTAGGTTATATTTGCGAAATTTTATTTTGGCTTAAAGTGGTGTTTCAGGTTTCTTTGTACCTTATTTGTACCTCAAATCGCTGTAAGCCTTTAAAATCAAACTTAACCACCTTTGCACATGCAAGAAAGTATCTTAATATTAGATTTTGGTTCTCAGTTTACGCAACTTATAGCGCGCCGAGTTAGAGAACTTAATGTGTACTGTGAAATTCATCCGTACAATAAAATCCCTGAAATAACCGCTAATTTTAAAGGAGTTATCCTTTCAGGTAGTCCGCATAGCGTAAGAGAAGCAGATGCTCCAAAGCCCGACTTAGCAAACATAAAAGGCAAATTACCTTTATTAGGCGTTTGTTATGGTGCCCAATATTTAGCCCATTTTTTTGGCGGAGAGGTTGCGCAAAGCAACACCCGCGAGTATGGCAGAGCTCATTTAGAGTTTGTAAACAGCAAAAATGAATTATTTAAAGATATTAGTGATGACTCGCAAGTTTGGATGAGTCACGCGGATAGCATTGCCAAAATACCAGATAACTACGAAATTATAGCCAGCACACATGATGTAAAGGTGGCCGGCTTTCATGTAAAGGGAGAGAAAACATGGGGCATACAGTTTCATCCGGAAGTTTATCACAGCACGGAAGGGCCTAAGATCCTTAAAAACTTTGTGATTGATATTTGTGGTTGTGCAGGTAGCTGGACATCGACCTCGTTTATTGAAACAACGGTTGCCGAATTGAAAGCAAAAATCGGCACTGATAAAGTTATACTTGGCTTATCTGGCGGGGTTGATAGTACTGTAGCCGCTGTATTGTTACACAAAGCCATTGGTAAAAATTTGCATTGCATTTTTGTAGATAATGGTTTGCTTAGAAAAAATGAATTTGAAACTGTATTGGAATCCTATAAACATATGGGCTTAAACGTAAAAGGAGTTGATTCTTCTAAACGTTTTTATGCGGAGTTAAGCGGGCTAACCGACCCAGAGAAAAAACGTAAAGCCATTGGTAAAGTTTTTATTGATGTGTTTGATGATGAATCGAAACTGGTAAAGGACGCAACCTGGTTAGCACAAGGCACTATATATCCTGATGTTATTGAAAGTGTTTCTGTAAAAGGCCCTTCAGCTACCATTAAATCACACCACAACGTTGGCGGTTTACCTGATTATATGAAACTACAAGTGGTAGAACCATTACGTAGTTTATTTAAAGATGAAGTGCGCCGTGTAGGCAGAGCCTTAGACATCGATGCTGCTCTTTTAAACCGACATCCATTCCCTGGGCCGGGACTGGCTATTAGAATTTTAGGTGACATTACCGAGCAAAAAGTTAAAATACTGCAAGAGGTTGACGCCATTTTTATTGATGGTTTAAAATCGAGTGGGCTATACAACCAGGTTTGGCAAGCGGGCGCTATTTATTTACCTATACAATCGGTTGGGGTTATGGGCGATGAGCGCACGTATGAAAATGTGGTGGCTTTACGCGCTGTATCATCTACCGACGGTATGACGGCAGACTGGTGCCATTTACCGTATGAGTTTTTGGCCAAAATATCTAACGAAATAATTAACAAAGTTAAGGGGGTAAACCGTGTGGTTTACGATATAAGCTCTAAACCCCCTGCTACTATTGAGTGGGAGTAGGCTGCCGTTAAAAAGTACCTTCCTTCTATCCTACCCTATTTCTGTTAATAAATCTCTATTAAAAACCGCTCTATTAGCGTAAATTTGCACGAATTTTAAAATTTAACTATGGCTCTAAAATGTGGTATCGTTGGTTTACCAAATGTAGGAAAATCAACTCTTTTTAATTGTTTAAGTAATGCCAAAGCACAGGCAGCTAATTTTCCGTTTTGTACTATTGACCCAAACGTGGGTACTATAACTGTACCCGATGAGCGTTTAAATAAACTGGCATCAATGGTAAACCCACAAAACATTGTACCTACTACTGTTGAGATTGTTGACATTGCCGGCCTGGTAAAAGGTGCCAGCAAAGGCGAAGGTTTAGGAAATAAATTTTTAGGCAACATACGCGAGTGTAATGCTATTTTGCACGTATTGCGTTGTTTTGAAGACCCTAACGTAGTTCACGTTGATGGCTCGGTGAACCCTGTAAGAGATAAAGAAATTATTGATACTGAATTACAGCTAAAAGATTTAGAAAGCGTTGAAACCAAATTGAAAAAATTTGAACGTCAGGCTAAAACAGGCAGCGATAAAGAAGCAGTGAAAACTTACAATGCTTTATCAAAAGTAAAAGCAACCTTGGAAAGCGGGCAATCTGCCAGAGCATCACAATTAGAAGAAAGTGAATTAGAATATATTGCCGATTTACATTTACTAACCATTAAACCTGTAATGTACGTTTGTAATGTTGATGAAGCATCGGCTAAAACGGGTAATAAATTTGTAGATGCTGTGCGCGAAGCCATTAAAGGCGAAAACGCGGAGTTGCTTATTATTACAGCACAAATGGAAAGTGAAATATCTGCCCTTGAAACTTTTGAAGAAAAACAAATGTTTTTAGCAGATATGGGATTGGATGAGCCTGGTGTAAACAAACTGATTAAATCGGCTTACAAATTACTGAACCTGCAAACATACTTTACTGTGGGTGTGAAAGAAGTACGTGCCTGGACTATTGATAAAGGTTGGAAAGCACCACAAGCAGCAGGTGTTATACATACCGATTTTGAAAAAGGATTTATTAAAGCTGAAGTAATGTCGTATAACGATTTTACTACATTAGGGTCAGAAGTTGCTTGTAAAGAAGTTGGTAAACTACGCATTGAAGGAAAAGAATATATGGTAGCTGATGGCGATATTATGAATTTTAGATTCAACGTTTAATAAAATAAATACAGAATTAAAATGGCAAAAGAAATTGGTAACTACAACGAAGACAGTATAAAATCGTTAGACTGGAAAGAGCATATCCGTATGCGTCCGGGTATGTATATTGGTAAACTAGGTGATGGCTCTGCATTTGACGATGGAATTTATGTTATTATAAAAGAAGTAATGGATAACTCCATTGACGAATTTATGATGGGTGCAGGTAAACGCATTAATGTGCAGGTAAAAGATGGTGTAGTTTCTATACGCGATTTTGGGCGCGGGATTCCGTTAGGAAAAGTTATTGATGTAGTATCAAAAATAAATACCGGTGGTAAGTATGACAGCGATGCCTTTAAAAAATCAATTGGTTTAAATGGTGTAGGTACTAAAGCGGTTAACGCTTTATCAAGTACGTTTATAGTAATTTCATACCGAGACGGACAATGTAAAAAAGCAGAATTTAGTGGTGGAAATTTAGTTAAAGAATCGAAACTTGAAAAAACTACAGAGGCAAACGGAACATATGTAGAGTTTCGCCCAGATGACACTATCTTTAAAAAATATCACTTTGTACACGAGTACATAGACCGTATGTTGTGGAATTATGCGTTCCTAAACACAGGCTTAACACTTTACTTTAACGACAACATATATAAATCAGATAACGGTTTAAAAGATTTATTAGAAAAAAATATTACAGGCGAAATTCTTTACCCTATCATTCATTTACGTGGAGAAGACATTGAGCTAGCTATAACACATAGCAACGAGCATTTTTCGGAAGAATATTATAGTTATGTAAACGGGCAATACACAACACAAGGTGGAACACACCAAGGTGCTTTTAGAGAAGCGGTTGTAAAAACGATACGCGAATTCTTTAAGAAAGACTTTGACCCAACAGATGTTCGTAAATCTATTATTGCAGCCATAGCTGTAAAAGTGCAAGAGCCCGTTTTTGAATCGCAAACAAAAACAAAATTAGGCTCACAAGAGGTTGCTCCGGGTGGGCAATCAATGCGTTCGTTTGTGGGCGATTTTATTAAAGAAAATTTAGATAATTATCTTCATAAAAATCCGGAAACAGCACGTGCCATTGAAGCTAAAATATTGGCTAACGAAAGAGAGCGCAAAGAATTATCGGGCATACAAAAATTAGCAAGAGAGCGTGCCAAAAAATCATCGTTACACAATAAAAAACTACGCGATTGCCGTACACACTTAGATGATAATAAAGATAACCGCCGCTTAGAAACAACCTTGTTTATTTGTGAGGGAGATTCGGCAAGTGGTTCTATCACTAAAACTCGTGATGTAAATACACAAGCTGTGTTTAGCTTAAAAGGTAAACCACTTAACTGCTTTGGCTTAGGTAAAAAAGTAGTGTACGAAAACGAAGAGTTTAATTTATTGCAAGCTGCTTTAAACATTGAAGATGGTTTGGATGAATTACGTTACAACAACGTAGTAATTGCTACTGATGCCGATGTGGATGGAATGCATATACGTTTGTTGTTGCTTACTTTCTTTTTACAATTTTTTCCAGATTTGGTAAAAAATAATCACGTGTTTATTTTGCAAACGCCGCTTTTTCGTGTGAGAAATAAAAAAGAAACGATTTATTGTTACAGCGATGAAGAGCGCAAAGCTGCCGTTGCAAAACTTGGTCCTAAGCCTGAAATCACCCGATTTAAAGGTTTGGGTGAGATTTCGCCAGATGAGTTTAAACACTTCATTGGAAAAGACATTCGTTTAGAGCCTGTATTAATTGACCAACGTGCCTCAATACAAGAAATGTTGAGTTATTACATGGGTAAAAACACGCAAGACCGTCAGGAGTTTATTATTGATAACCTGCGTGTAGAAAAAGATACAGAAGCTGAGTTAGTAGGATAAAATATCCGTACAAAGCTTTATATTTACTACATCAAAACATTAGTAACATATAAAACAATTGCTGTTTGTGCTTTAATTGCACTTTCAATCTCGTTAAAAGCGCAAAGTAATTTGGCCAAGCCTTTATTTTTAAATTCTTTTAATAATAAGCTATCTCAAGCTAATTCATCTGCATTTTTGGTGTCTCCTAAAAAAGAAGACAATAGTATTAGTATGTTTTTGCCATCTATAAAGCATACGGCTTTTTTTTGTGTGATGGAAGATAAAGTTTATAGCAAGCTAAATGTTTGGATAAAACTACGTGCAGGCAGCGATGAAATTTACCGTAAAATGATTGCTACGCCTTAGTATGAAAAAAAATATTTTCGTTTTTAGCATCGTTTTACTTTTTTGCATTTCGTGCAATACAGAGCAAAAGAAAAAAGAAACGATAGTTTCCTTAACGCATACTCAACAAAACGCTTACGCTACTTATTTTAAAATTTATAAAGAAGAAGGTTTTTCTGCCGTGGTTACTTATACCAATAAAGAAAAAACAGATTCGCTTGTATATGTTTTATATGCAAATGAAAAACCACAATTAAGCTACAACGCTTACTATCTAAAAGAACCCCTAAAATCTGCTGCGGTGCTAGATGCCTTTTTTATTGGAGCTTTAAACAACTTAAATTGCTTGGATTATATAACAGCGGTTGATAATTCGGATTATGTATATAATCCTATCATCAAAAAAAAATGTGGGGAGAATAAAGTAAAGCAATTAAGCAAAAGTGGTGTATTGGATATAGAACAAACGCTTGTTTGCAAACCTGATGCTATTTTTATAAACCCAAGCGGTGATACTAAAAAAGATTTTGATACACGTTTATTAAAAGCAAATATCATCCCCATAGTGTGCGCCGATTATTATGAAAACGACCCACTTGCGCGTGTAGAATGGGTTAAGGCATTAGCTTTATTTTTTAATGTGGAACAAAGGGCAGATTCTTTATTTTCATCTATTGAAAAAAAATATTTACAATTACAAAGCATGCTAGATACTTGTACTAATAAACCAACTGTGTTTACAGAGCATAAAACTGGCGATGTTTGGTTTGTACCAGGAGGAAAAAGCACTATGGCACAGTTACTTAAAAATGCAGGAGCTGATTATATATTTAAAGATAATGATAAAACAGCCAGTCTTTCTTTAAATATTGAACAGGTAATTAGCAAAGCCGCCGACGCAGATTTTTGGCTTAACCTGCACTATTGCAACACTAAAGCTGATGTTATAAAACTAGATAAACGCTACGGAGTTTTTAATGCCTATAAAAAAGGAAACTTATATAACAACAATGCCCTAGTTGATGAAACCGGTGGTAATGCTTATTGGGAAAGCGGTTTAAACCATCCGGATGAATTATTGGCTGATTTAATTAAAATTTTTCACCCAAATTTGTTGCCTAATCATACACTAAAATATTATAAGCAGCTTAAATGAGGTTTGCCACAAAATATATGTTACTTATTTTACTAACGCTTATTTTGTTTGTGTTAGATGTTGCTTCGGGTTCGGTTTTTATTCCTGTAAACAGAATATTAGCTTGCTTTACAGATCACGCAACTGTTACTGATACTATTATTGTACTTGGGTATCGTTTACCAAAAGCAATAGCTGCTATTTCTGCGGGGTCTGCCTTAGCAGTATCAGGTATGCTTATGCAAACCTTTTTTAGAAACCCATTGGCGGGACCATATGTGTTGGGCGTAAACTCGGTTTCATCACTAACAGTAGCTTTATTTATGTTGGGCGGCGGCGGTGTAGCAAGTTCTTTTTTTCATAGGTTGGGCATTCCGTTAGCATCATCGTTAGGAGCTTTGGCGGGTTTGTTTCTTATTATGTTTATCGCAAAAAAAATTCATAACCAAACACATATTTTATTAATTGGTATGATGATTGGTTTTATTGCCGGAGCATGGCAATCGGTTTTAGAGTATTTATCTAGCGCACTACATCTTAAAAACTTTGTTATTTGGAACATGGCATCCTTAAGCAATGTAACCGATGGTGATTTACTTATTTTTTGCAGCGTTGTTACACTTTGCTTTTTGGCTTGTTTGTTTTTAATAAAACCACTAAACGCTATGCTTTTGGGCGATGAGCAAGCTTATTTACTTGGTGTAAATATTTCTGTTTTAAAAAATGTAGTACTTATTTTAACCGCCTTGCTTAGCGGCATAACCACGGCCTATTGTGGTCCGGTTGGTTTTGTGGGTTTAGCCCTACCCCATTTGGTACGCATATTTTTTAAAACCACGCATCACCTGCATCAATTGCTTGGCAACATTTTAGCAGGCGCTTGTTTTCTGTTATTATGTGATGTCCTTAGTAACCTCCCTTTATTTGATGTGACCCTGCCTGTAAACGTGGTAACATCCTTATTTGGCGCACCTTTTGTGTTATGGTTAATTCTTAAAAACAAGAATACCCTTGCGTAATTTAACAGTATTTGTTGCGGCTGTCAGTTTAAAAAATCTTTTTATAAATTTACGCATGTTTCTAAAAAAGTGCATTTTACTACTTGTTCTATTTTCCTGTTTTTTAGGATTTGCACAACAAACACCAGCCGATAAAAATGATGTTTATTTTAGGGTTGCTTATAATTATGGTTTTATAGCACAACAACATAATACTATTGGAGATTTAGTACATGGAAACATTTGGGGTTTAGATGTTAATTATATAAAACCAACTGCCGGCCATAAATCTTGGCACAAGGAAAGTAATTTTCCGGAATATGGTGTAGGTTTCAGTTTTTTTAATTTAGATAACCCAAAACAGTTAGGCAATTTATACGCACTTTATTTTTTTTATGATTTTCCGTTAAGTAAAAAAGAAAAAAACTTTAAATTTCATTTACGTGTGGCAGAAGGACTTGCTTATGCACCAGTGCATTTTGACCCTATTACCAATCATAAAGACAATTTAATAAGCAACCCTGAAAATGTTTACATAAATTTTAAATATTTTTTTGGATGGAACATAGGCAAACTCTTTCGCTGGGAGGCAGGTTTAAATTTTTCACATGCATCAAACGGAAGATTTAAAGTACCAAACCTTGGCGTTAACATGGTTACTTTAAATACAGGGCTTGTATTTAAGTTACCTTGTAAACAAAAGACGATAATAGATGATATAGACTCCAGCTCGAAAGCAGTTACTAAACATGAGCTTTTATTTTGGGCAGGCTTTGGGGCAAACGAAGTTGGAATGCCTTTGGGTAAAAAATATTTAGCGCAAAGTTATTCGGCGGCTTATTACTTCAACAAAAAGAACAAACACAAATTTGGTGCAGGCATTGATATTTATTACAACGCGGCTAATTTAGCGGAGTTAAAAGCAGATAGTGTTCACCTATCATCTAATTTACAAAACATACAATTAGGTGTAAAACTTGCTTATGCATTTAATGTTGGCAGGTTAAGTATGCCGGTAGAATTAGGTTACCATGTTATTTCTAAGTTTGTTGATGGCAGCCAATTTTTTAGCCGAATTGGCATGCGTTATTATTTTAAAAATAATGTAATAGCACTAATATCATTAAAAACACAATGGGCTGTAGCTAATTACATTGAATTTGGTGCAGGATATAGATTGCCTTTAAAAACAAAAATTAAAACATAACCAATTATGCAACAATTAATCGAATGCGTTCCTAATTTTTCGGAAGGACGCGACATGAATGTTATCAAACAAATTACAGATGAAATTGAATCTGTTGAAGGAGTACGTTTACTTAACGTCGATCCGGGTAAAGCAACTAACCGTACTGTTGTAACTTTTGTTGGCACACCTGATGCCGTTATTGAAGCGGCTTTTCATGCTATTAAAAAAGCAGGCGAGTTAATTGAAATGAGCAAGCACAAAGGCGAACACCCACGCATGGGTGCAACAGATGTTTGTCCACTTATACCGATTGCTAATATTAGTATGGAAGAAACCGCTAAGTGGGCACAAAAATTAGCCGAGCGTGTTGGTAAAGAATTACATATACCAATTTATTTATACGAAGCAGCACAAACAAATAAAAGCAGAAGCAACTTATCGGTTATACGCGCAGGTGAGTATGAGGGTTTCTTTAAAAAGATAAAATTACCTGAGTGGAAGCCCGATTTTGGTCCGGCAGAGTTTGATGCTAAGCGTGGTGCAACCGTTATTGGTGCGCGTGACTTTTTAGTGGCATATAATGTAAACTTAAATACAACCTCAACACGACGTGCAAACTCCATAGCATTTGATGTGCGTGAGGCCGGGCGAGTAAAACGCGAGGGCAACCCCGTAACCGGTAAAATTGTAATGGATGCGGCGGGTAAGCCCGTATCGATACCTGGCACATTAAAAAGTGTGAAAGCAATTGGTTGGTTTATTGAAGAGTATGGCGTGGCGCAAATATCAATGAACCTTACCAACATTAATATAACACCCGTACACATTGCGTTTGATGAAGTTTGTAAAAAAGCGACCGAGCGCGGTATACGTGTTACGGGTAGCGAGTTGATAGGATTGATTCCGTTAAAGGCGATGCTTGATGCAGGAAAATATTTTCTACAGAAACAACAACGCTCAACCGGAGTATCAGAAAAAGAGTTAATTAAAATTGCAGTTAAATCGATGGGCTTGGATGAGCTTACACCTTTTAAACCGGAAGAAAGAATTATTGAGTATATGCTTGCCGATAAAGCAGACAGCCGTTTAGTTAGCATGACCTTAAAAGATTTTGCTGATGAAACTGCCAGTGAAAGTCCGGCGCCGGGTGGCGGCTCTATTGCTGCTTATGTAGGTTCTTTGGGCGCTGCTTTAGCAACGATGGTGGCTAATTTATCATCGCACAAAAAAGGTTGGGATGACAGATGGGAAGAGTTTAGTAATTGGGCGGAAAAAGGAGAGCACTACAAAAACGAATTAGTGAAATTAGTAGATGCTGATACTGCCGCCTTCAATAAAATTATGACTGCCTTTGGTTTACCGAAAGGCACCGACGAAGAAAAAAATATCCGTACAAAAGCTATACAGGATGCAACGAAATTTGCTATTGAAATTCCGTTTAAAGTAATGCAAACCACTTACGATAGCATGACAGTAATTAAAGCAATGGCAGAGATTGGAAACCCTAACTCAATATCTGATGCGGGTGTAGGTGCCTTATGTGCACGCAGTGCGGTAATGGGTGCTTTTATGAATGTGCGTATTAATGCCGCTGGTTACGATGATAAAGCCTTTGTAAATGATGTTGTTAATAAAGGAAAAGACCTAGAAAATAAAACAATTGCTTTAGAGACTGCTATTTTAAAAATTGTAAATGAAAAGATTGGGGTTTAAGAAACTATCGAGAAGAGTAAATATATTTCTCGTATTTTTTATAACGATATTAATACAATCATTTTAAGATGACTAAAAGAATTTTATTTTTTGTTGCTAATTTACTTTTGAGCTTACTTATTAAAGCACAGCCAATAGAAAAACCACTTCCATCCCACCCTGCTTACGATAGTTTAACTAATGATGTTACATACACAAATTGCAGGCAGTACATCGGGCAAAAAATTTTAATGCTTCCCTTTTCATCTTTATATCCAGCAAAAGAAAGAGCTAGAAATCAAGAAAATTTTCATTTATCAGCCAGCATAGATTGTAGTATACAAAATGTTTACAAACCTTTGATAACCAGCAATTCTAAACCTTCTGTGTACGAGCTTTATGTTACTGATTATGCTTATTTAAGTGGGAAAATTTTTAAAATTATTGATTTGATTGACAATACCGATAATTTAAAATATAGAGGAACTAATGAAAATGGCGTATTTTTTAAACTACAAAATACTGAAAATAACGAAATAATTTATTATACACTTTTTAAAGAAGGAAAAGATTTTGTTTCAACTGGACCCTGGGTTTGCATGGGCTATTATGAAAAATTCAAACAACTTTTTAAAAACAAAACATTTGTTGCGCAAAAAAACCTTAACGAGTTATATGAAATTAATACAGGTAAACTAGTGTCATGCAGCATGGGTGAGTCAGTAACCTGTAGCGATGTAACTTTACTTGATTTAAAAACAAAAAACTTAGCTGAACTTTGTATTATTTTAAAAAAGTCATCTTCAGATGAAATTGCTGTTTCAAAACTATGGGGTCCTTTAAAAGCCGGAGAGGTTTTTAATTCTTCCGAAAAGGGTTCGTTTAAAAGATTGGATGCTGTAATAAATGATTATAAAGAAGCTAAACAGGAACAATTACAACAAATTAAACAAGAAATAGCTATAGAACAGGTAAGGCAAAATGAAATAAATACAATAATAAAAAAATACGGCAAAAATTTTGGTGAAAAAATAGTGCGCGGAGAAGTAGAAATTGGAATGACAAAAAATATGTGCAGAGAGGCCTGGGGCGAACCTGTAAGAAAACTTGAAACAAAAGTTACTAATGGAACCACCGAAAAGTGGTTTTACCCACAAGCACGCTTTTTATATTTTATTGGAGATAAATTAAACAGTTTACAATATTAAAAATGAAAAACAAGTTTTTATTTTTTGTTTTATTGCTTGGGTTAAAAACCAAAGCACAAACTATACCCGTTAGGCAAGCAGCAGCGTCTGTAGAAACAACAACCTACTTGTACGATAGTTTAACGACAGATGTAACAGCTAAAGATTATAAAAAACTTATAGGTCAGGTAATATATGGGCCTAAAAAACTATCGGTGTGCAACCCACTTTATGAGTATCGAGAACATATGTTACCAGAAATGGAAGGGAAATATTTCACAGTAATTGATGCGGCTACTGAGGTTATACCTGGTGTTCGGGGGCAAAGTCTTAATCTTAAATTAAAAGAACTGAAGACTGGAAAAATTACCAGTTACTATTTACCAGATGGGGAAAATTATAGCGTTAAAACATTAACGCCATTAATTTGTATGGGTTATATTGAAAAACAGAAAAAAGTACTCGTAGGGAAAAAATTTATTGCTTTACAAAAAGTAGATTTTTTATATGATCTACACACAGGTGATTATATTAAGTATAACATTGGGAGCAGATGGATTTGTACTGATATTAAAATATTTACAATGAAAGATAGGTGTAATGAGAAACCTTATTTTATTTTTAAAGATAGCATTGGCACTGAAGTTGCTCTTAATATGAATTTTGGTTCGAGTTATATAGCACCAACTAGCCATACTGAAGATGTTGCAAATAATATTTTTGTTGATGAAGAAAAATATATGGTTAAGATAATGGCAAAAAAACAAGAAGAAATACAAATGCAACAAGAAAAAGCTTTAGCCGAACAACAAGCCATTGAAGCCGAACAGGCCAGAGTAAATTATTTAATAAAAAAATATGGTAAAAACTTTGGCGCCAAAGTAGCTAATGGCGATGTAGCCATGGGCATGACAAAAAACATGTGCAGAGATGCATGGGGAGAACCAGTAAGAATACAAGAAACCAAAGTTGCTAACGGCAAAACCGAAAAGTGGTTTTATAGTGGTAATAGATTTTTATTTTTTACCGGAAATACAGTTAGCAGTTTGCAGCATTAAATCAGTGCAGTTAGCATTACAAAAAAATAACATAAAGGTTACTTATACAAAGCCTTTAATTTATGATACTTCAACTTAGTTGCCCAAGCCGAGTTTTTACAAATTTGAAATCCGTATTTGCCATCTAAAAAACCTAGTTTTAAAAAGTAGCCATCAATAAAAGTAGCTATGGGGCTTAGGTATAATTTTATAAAATTTGGTTTGTAGTTTTTATCGAATAAAGCTTTTGAAGATATATCGGTAAAATATTGTATTTGCTTTATATGGCTATCAATAGTATAAAAACTATAATGCAAAATATCTCCTTTTAAATAACCTGTGGTTTTATCCCCCTGAAACATTTCGTACTTATCGTGCGGGTTTATGCCACGCCACTCGCCTTTTGTGCTATCCCACAAGCGTAATTTTTTATCGGGATACCAACCACAGTGTTTCACCCAATGTCCGCAGTAATTGGTAAGGCGGTTCATGTAATAGCCATCCTGCTGCCAGTTTTTCTTTACCTCGAGAATTGATTTCTGTAAAGTTTCATCCAAGGCCTCATCGGCATCTAATGATAAAACATGCTGATATTTGGCTTGGGTTATGGCCCAGTTTTTTTGCTGAATGTGTCCGTTGAAAGCATGTTCAACAAAACGTACACCGGCTGCTAGACAAATTTCTTTGGTTTTGTCTTTACTGAAAGAATCAACTACCACAATATCATCAGCCACGTTTTTTATGGACGCAAGACAACGTGCAATGTTTTTTTCCTCGTTAAACGTTATAATAACAACCGAAAGCTTAATCACTCTTAGCCCTCCATTACTTGTTTAGCGTGTCCTTCGGTATCTACATCGGTAATGACACGGATAATTTTTTTATCTTTTATAATAAAGGTGGTGCGTAAAATGCCATCAAAAATACGGCCCATAAACATTTTTTTACCCCATACATCAAAAGCTTTTAGCATAACGCCATCTACATCAGCAATTAATGGAAAAGGAAGGCTGAATTTTTTTATGAATTTCTGGTGCGATTTTTCATCGTCCTTACTAACGCCTACTACTGCATAATCTTTTTTAGTCATATACTGATATTCGTCACGCAAACTGCACGATTGCGCTGTACAACCACTAGTATCGTCTTTAGGATAAAAATAAAGCACTAAGGTTTTACCTGCAAAATCGTTTAAGGAAATTAGATTTCCATTTTGGTCTTTACCCGAGAAATTTGGAGCAACATCACCCGTTTTAAGATGCGTTATGTGTTTTACAAAAGTTGATTTTTTTGCGGGAGCCTTTTTTACACTTGGTTTTTTAACTGCAACTTTTTTGGTTGCTTTCTTAGCTACTTTTTTAGCTGTTTTTTTTGCCATATAAATTAATTCTTAAC
>Ga0134126_10004191_pt1 | contig 18056 bp, 20 predicted proteins | sample KB31752_FD_96881 | JGI IMG/M metagenome (GOLD analysis project Ga0134126, IMG submission 96881) | Terrestrial soil microbial communities with excess Nitrogen fertilizer from Kellogg Biological Station, Michigan, USA - KB3-175-2 | ecosystem: Environmental > Terrestrial > Soil > Unclassified ...
CATAGATGCGCTCGTCCTCTTCCCAGAAGCGGCGCTTCATCTGCAAGCCCACTTTCAGGCCGGCGCCATAGGGGATCACATTGATCGCCGCCTTCTTCTTGGCGCTCACATTCATGGGAATCTGCGACAGCACCGAGGCGGGAATGGTGCAGACGCACCAATCGGCGGTCACTTTCTGCGGCGCGCCGCCGGTCCGGCTGTCCACATAAGTGGCGGTCACCGACTTGTCGTCCTGATGGATGTCGATCACTTTGCAATTGTATTTGATCACGGGCGCCAGTTCGCGGCCGAACGCCAGGCCGATCTGGCCCATGCCGCCCTTGGGCTGGAAAATCGAGGTCTGATATTCGTAATCATGGCCCCAGCCGATGGCGCGCCACATATAGGAATTGAGCACGGTGGAAAAATTGTCCGGCTCGGAATAAGTGGGTAGCGAATTAAGCCCGCCGCCGTCATCGATCACGGGTCCGCGCCGGTTCGAGGTCTGCCGTCCCTTCACATATTGCATATTGGCATCGAGCGCGCCCCAGGCTCTCAGCGCCTCCAGCAGAATCTCCCGATCTTCCTTGGTGACGGCCTGATCCAGGGCATTTTGGCGGGTCGCTTTGGACAACAATTCGGCGACGTAGCCATGGAAATCCGCCTGGACTTCGCGGTAGCGCTTGGGCTTGCCGCCATAGGCGGTGGTGTTGTGGACATAGGCGTTGTAGTTGACTTGCTGAAACGGCTCCAAGCCCACGCCCAGGCGGTTGGCATAATGCAGAATGCCGTAATGATGGTGCGGCAGCCGCCACGGGCCCGGATTGATGTATTGGCCGGGGTCGAATTGAACATGCTGGGTGGCGCCGCCCAGTTCGGTATAAGTGTCGCCGCCATAAAGCGACCAGTTCCGCCCGCCGGAGCGGTTGTTGTATTCGATCACCGTCACCTTGTATCCGGCGTCACGCAGCTCGATTGCCGCAGTGCAGCCGGCAATGCCCGCGCCCAATATCAGTACCGACGTACCAGGTGGAGGCGCCGATAATTTGGGCGGACCCGCGTAACCGGATTCTTGGGCGAAACCCATTTCGGTCATCGCGTTGTACATGGCGGTCGAGCCCGCCAAGGTGCCGATCATCTTCAAGAGTGAACGCCGGCTGACCGCGCTTTCTGTCTCGCTCATGGTTTCTCCCCTGGCATTATGTATTTGTTGGTAACTTTATATCCGGGTATGCCATCCCGGAACAGCGTGTTTATCGCGACGCCAGGGAGATGTAAGCCGCGCCTCACGCCGACATCGCCCTTTGATGCAGACGCGTGATGGCGTCGAGCGAGGACAGAACCGAGCCTTCCTGCCATTCGGCCAGCCGCGAGGCATGCTCGCCGGCCAGAACGATGCGCCCATCCAGCGCGCAAAGATCGTTGTAGTGCATCTTGCGGCCTTCTTCGGTCCAGCGCCCGCCGCAACCCAAGGTCCAGGGCACGCGGTGCCACGCCACGGCCACACCGCATTCGTAATTGGCCTTGTAATTGCCGGGATGAATCTTCTCGCCATACTCCAGCGCGTGTCTGATGCGCTGTTCCGGCGACTGGGCGGCAAAATGATAGGATTCCTTGTCGAAGACATAGGCGGCCAAAAGCACGCCCTTTCCCTTCGAGAAATAATCCCATTGCGGATAGCCGATCTGGCTGTTGGGCTGATCGGTATAGCTCATGCCGCCATAGATATTGTCGTCCTGCTCCCAGAAGCGGCGCTTCATCTGCAAGCCGATCTTGGTCGCCGAGCTGTAAGGCAATTGGTTGATGGCATTCTTCATCTTCGCGCCCACGTTCATGGGAATCTGCGACAGGATCGAAGCCGGAATGGTGCAGACGCACCAATCGGCGGTGGCTTTGCGCGGCGCGCCACCCTTCTGGGAATCGACATAGGTGGCCGTGACGCCTTTGTCGTCCTGATGAATGTCGATCACTTTGGCGTTGTACTGGATCAGATTGCCCAGTTCGCGGCCAAAAGCCTTGCCGATCTGGCCCATGCCGCCCTTGGGCTGGAAGATGGGGGTCTGGGATTCGAAATTTTGCCCGCGTCCCACCGATTGCCACATCTGCGAGGACAGGACGATCGAAAGCGGGTCGGGTTCGGAATAGACCGGCAGCGAATTCAAGCCGCCGCCTTCTGCCGTTTGCGGTCCGCGCAGGCGCGACGACGCCGCGCCCTTCACATATTTCAAATTCTCGTCGAGCGCGCCCCAACGCCGGAGCGCCTCCACCAGCATCTCTTTATCTTCCTTGCTGACGGCCTGGTCGAGCGCGCTCTGTTGGGTGGACTTGGCGAGCAGTTCCGCGACATGGCCCTGGAAGTCGCCCATCACTTCGCGATAGCGCCGGGGCTTGCCGCCATAGGCCTCGCTGCTGTGGACCCATGCGTTGTAATTGACTTGCGTGAACGGCTCGAGCGCCACATTCAGGCGGCTGCAATAATGCAGGATGCCCTGGTGGTGATAGGGAAGCCGCCACGGCCCGGGATTGAAATATTGGCCGGGCGCAAATTGGATCTGCTGGGTCGCGCCGCCCAGTTCCGTGTACGTGTCGCCACCATACAGCGACCAGTTCCGCCCGCCCGGCCGGTTGTTGTATTCAAGCACCCGGACCTTGTAGCCGGCGTCGCGCAATTCCAGCGCCGCCACCATGCCGGCGATTCCCGCGCCCAGAACCAAGACCGAGGTGCCAGGGCGGGGATTTCCCAATTTGGGCGGGCCGGAATATCCGGATTCCTGGGCAAAGCCCAAATCCGTCATGGCGTTGTACATGGCGGTCGAACCCGCCACGGTGCCGATCATTTTCAGCAAGGACCGGCGGCTGACCGCCTTCTCGTCCATCTCGCTCATAGAGGCCCCATGGTCATGTTCTGGTTCGAACCTATCGTGGCTTCCTCTCCAAACTTTGTCATTCCGTGTCCAAGCGAGAGTTCCCGTTGGGGGGACATGGTAAATTCTTCCGTGCCCGGCAACTTGGCGGGCTCCCGGTCGGCGCCGATCGCCGGAATCATTCTGGCCGCCCATCTGATTCGCAAGCGGCGAAAGTCCAGGAATTTCGCCGCGGCAGGCCAATGTTCAAAGGCATCGGTGTCTTGGTCGCGTCCAAAATTGCTGCCTATACTCGCGCGATGACGAAATTGGTTGTCCTCTTTGCCGCGCTGGTGATCACCGCTTTGTGCGCGGTCGTGGCGCTTTATGCGATGAAGATATTCCTGTTCGTGCTGCTGCATTGGCAGGCCATGGTGGCGCTTTCGCTTTTGTTTTATGCGTCGATATTCCTGGCGGCTCTGCGCCAGAAACACCGGGCCAAGCGCGAACTCTGATTCCCCTGGTGTAACCCCTCGAGTTCCGGACCGAATAGCTCATCGAACCGAGGGGCATCTCCATGACGGCCAGGGTCATCTTTATCTGGGCGCTTAGCGCCTATATCGCTGCGGTGTTCGTGCAGTCGCTGTTTTTCAAATTCACCGGCGCGGCCGAAAGCATCTATATCTTTTCCACATTGCGCGATTGGTCGGGCATTTCCTTATTCGAGCCCGCCGGACGCTGGATCATCGGCTTTAGCGAACTGACCGCCTCTATCCTCCTGTTCATGCCGCGAACCCGCATCTTTGGCGCCGTATTGGCCATCGGCATCATGACCGGCGCGATCTTTTTCCATCTCTTCAGCCCCATCGGGGTGGTGATCCTGGGCGATGGTGGAGAATTGTTCACGCTCGCTTGCGGCGTGTGGATTTCCGGCTGGCTTATCCTGGCGTTGTCGCGGGACGAAATTTCCGCCTGGATCGGCACCGGACGCCGCGTATGGCGGACACACGCGGCTTTTTGAACTTCCCGCATGGCCGCTTTGGCTGGAACAGAGGCTTGGAAAATATCTGTCAATACCCTTCTGCTACGGATTTGCGTGCGCGCCGAATACACCCATGGTGTCATCGTCAAGGGCCAAGGCTGTCGGAGGCGTTCATGCTGAGTTCATCGCGCAAGGAATATTTTGCCAGCGAAATGACAGGGACGCGTCCCGTGCGCGATTTCTATTTCCACCTGCGGACGCCCGAAGGGCTGGAACCGGCCGATTTCGCGGTCTGGTGCGAAGGGCCGGAAGACGCCTTTGTGGAAGCCTGCCGCGCCATTCCCGATATCGCCGCCGAAATGGTGCGCGAAGGCCGAGATCCGATGGAATGTCAGTTCTTGATCCACAACGGCAAGGGCGACGAGTTGTTCATGGTGCCCTTCTCGGACCTCATCAAGAAAGTTCCCGCCCACGCGCGGCACTGATTTTCACCAACGCCATAAAAGCCATTCCGCTTCGGCTGAGATAGCGCTCCGTGTGCCTGAGCGCGTGAAAAGGGCGTTCGGGAAGCGGAAATTTTACCGGCGCCAGAGCACCAAAACGCAAACCACCCTCCGCCACCAGTTCCGACAGGGCCGAGACCCCCGCTTTTTCCCGCACCGCCAGCCGCACCGCTTCGTTGGAGGGCAACTCCAGAACGATCTTGAGCCGCCTAGGCTCGACACCTTTTTCGGCCAAAGCCGCTTCGAAGGCGGAGCGCGTGCCCGAGCCCGGCTCGCGCAGCACCCAATTCTCCTTCAGCAGGTCGGCCGCCGAACGCGGCGGTCTTTTCACCCAGGAATGACGGGCATGGGCCACGATGGTCAGGCGATCGCGGCCCACCAGGGTCTGCTCGAGTTTCGGATCGCGCACCACCCCTTCCACCAGCCCGATCTCGACTTTGCCGTCGGCCACCGCGCTCGCCACTTCGGCGGTGTTGCCGACCAGCGCCTTGATCGCCACATGGGGATGCCTGGCGCGGAACGCCACCAGCTTCTCGGGCAGCCAGTAGCTGGCAATGGTCTGGCTGGCCATCACCGAGAGCGTGCCGCGCTTCAAGCCCGCGAGGTCCGACAGCGCCCGCTGGGCCGCATCGGCCTGGGCCAATACCGCGCGGGCTTCGGTCAGGAAGATGCGGCCTTCCCCGGTCAGTTGAATGCGCCGTCCCACGCGATGAAACAGCGCCACACCGGAGCTGCGCTCAAGGCTGGCAATGGCCGACGACACCGCCGATTGCGTGCGATGGAGCATCTCGGCGGCGCGCGTGACATGCTCGCACTCGGCGACCGCCACGAACAGGCGCAACTGCTCCAGTGTCATAAGGACGTTCTAGGCGAACAGCTTCACCAAGGCGAGACTGAAACTGGCGATGAAGAGCCAGGCGCAGGCGGCCAGCGCCAGCGGCTTCCATCCCTCGCGCTTCAGTTTGGCGAAATCGGTCGCTAGTCCCATCGCCGCCAGCGCCATGGAAAGCAGAAAATTGGTGAGGCTTACGATTTGGGCCTTTTCCACCGGCGCCACGATGATCACGCTGTTGAGCAGCATCACGGCGATGAAGCCCAGCACGAACCAGGGCATGGGTGGCGCGGCGCGCTCGCCTGCATGACCGCGCGCTTTACGGGCCGCGAAAAGCCCCAGCCCGATCACCAGGGGCGCCAGCATCATAACCCGGGTGAGCTTGGCGACGGTGCCGAACTCTCCGGCAGTCTGGCCATCCTGGAACGAGGCCGCCACCACCTGGGCGATTTCGTGGATGGATGCGCCGCTCCACAGGCCGAAGGCGCGGGGCGACAAATGCAAAATGCCCGGCAAAAGCGGATAAAGCAGCATGGCGAGAGAGCCGAACACGGTGACGCAGGCCACCGCATAGGCGACGTCGGCGTCGCTGCCTTCCGTGACAGTGTTGGTGGCGATGACCGCAGAGGCGCCGCAGATCGAAGTGCCGGCGCCGATCAGCTCAGCGAGCTTGGGCTCCACGCCAATCACCCGCGCAATCGCCTTGGTGAACAGGAAGGTGGCGGCCAGCGTGACGAGAATGATGGCAATCCCCGTCATGCCCACCGCAACCACCTGCGACAGCATCAGCTGGAAGCCCAGAAGAATGATCCCCAGCCTGAGGACTCGCTTGAGGCTGAAGGTGACGCCCGCTCTGGCGATAACCGGCGTGCCCCAAAGATTGTGCACCAGCATTCCGATGATGGTGGCGAGGATCAGGGGGCTGAACATGCCAACCCCGGGAATCTGGCGGAGCGCGAAGGCGCCCGCCGCGATGGCCCCGGTAAGCGCCAGCCCCGGAAGGGTGGCGATCACGGCGTCGGCGGTGGAGGGTTTGGCGGCGGCTTGGGCAGACTCGGACATGGCGAGAGTCCACACCAGATCGCCTCATTAATCCAATAGATCATTATTATGGATATAATCTAATTCATTGATGGATTTGACTCCGTGGAGGTCGCTTCCCTCCCCGAAAGCCATGCTCTAGAAACCTGCCCGCGATGGACGAGTTGGAAACCCGCAAAAAAGCCGCGCGCGCTTGGTTCGAGGACCTGGCGGAACAGATCATCGCGACCTTCGAGGCGCTGGAAGATGAAGCAGGCGCGCATATCTATCCCGGCGCGCCGGGCCGTTTTGTCCGCACGCCCTGGCAGCGCCCGCCCTCGCCCATAGGCGGCGACCAGGGGGGAGGCGTGATGGGCATGATGCGGGGGCGCTTGTTCGAGAAAGTGGGCGTGCATGTCTCGACCGTGCACGGCGCCTTTACGCCCGAGTTCGCCAAGCAGGTGAAGGGCGCCGGCGGCGATCCCCGCTTCTGGGCGTCCGGCATCAGCCTGATCGCACACATGAAGAACCCTCATGTGCCGGCCGCGCACATGAACACCCGCATGATCGTCACCACCGAGAGCTGGTTCGGCGGCGGCGCCGATCTCAATCCCACTTTGGATGCCGCGCGGTCGCAATCGCATGAGGATGCGCGCGATTTTCATGCCCGCCTCAAGCACGCTTGCGACGCGCATGACCCTGAGTGGTACGTCAAATACAAGAAATGGGCGGACGAATATTTCTTCCTGCCGCATCGGGGCGAACCGCGCGGCGTGGGCGGCATCTTCTACGACCATCATCAGAGCGGCGACTGGCAGCGCGACTTCGCCTTCACCCAGGACGTGGGAGCGGCATTTCTCGACATCTATCCACAATTGGTGAAACGCCGCTGGAACGAGAGCTGGACCCTGGCCCAGCGACACGAACAGGCCAAATGGCGCGGCCGCTATGTGGAGTTCAATCTGCTCTATGACCGCGGCACGATGTTCGGGTTGAAAACCGGGGGCAATGTGGAAAGCATCCTGTCGTCCATGCCCCCGGTCGCGGAATGGCCATGAAGCTGGGCTCGCGCGGCTCGCCTTTGGCCATGACGCAGTCGCGTCATGTGGCGGGACTTTTGGCCCCGCTCGTCGGCGAGACGCCTTCGATTCAAAGCTTCGTCACTTCCGGCGACCGCATCGCCGACCGCCGCCTGCAGGACGCGGGCGGCAAGGGCCTCTTCACCAAGGAATTGGACGAGGCGCTATTGGACCGCCGGATCGACGCGGCTGTCCATTCGCTCAAGGATCTTCCCACGAAGATGCCGGAGGGGATCGCGCTGGCCGCAATACCGTCGCGCGAAGATCCCCGTGACGCCTTCATTTCACCCAAGGCGCGCGATCTGAAGACCTTGCCGCGGGGCGCGGTGGTGGGGACGGCCAGCCTCCGGCGCCAGGCGCAGACCTTGCATCTCAGGCCCGATCTCGAAGTCGTTACCTTGCGCGGCAGCGTGGAGACTCGATTGAGCCGCATCGAGGAAGGCCAGATGGACGCCACCTTCCTGGCGCTGGCTGGGCTGACCCGGATGGGCCTGCAAAACCATGCCGCATCCTTGGTAGATGTGTACGACATGCCGCCCGCGCCGGGCCAAGGCGCTCTCGCCATCACCTGCCGCGCCGACGACGCCAGGACGACAGAGGTGCTGGCGCGTCTGAGCGATCCCGCGCTGGAGATCGTCATCGCGGCGGAGCGCGGTTTCCTGGAAGCGCTTGATGGTTCCTGCCGCACCCCCATCGGCGCGCTGGTGCGGCTGAAAGACAATCAACTCCATTTCCTGGGCGAAGTGCTCACGCCCGACGGAAAGCAGCGTTGGCGGCGGGAAGAGCGCGTCGGGCTGGGTGCCGACGCCAAACGCGAAGCGGCGGGTCTGGGTCATAGACTGGGCCGGGAGATTCGCGCAGAGGCGGGCGAAAGCTTCATCCAGAGTCTGGAAAAGCGCGGATGGTGAAGAAGCTTCTTTCGGTCCTGGGCGGCGAAGCGGCATCTGTGCCGCCGATCTGGCTGATGCGCCAGGCCGGACGCTATCTGCCGGAATATCGCGCGCTCCGCGCCAAAGCGCCCGATTTTGTGCAATTCTGTCTCAACCCCGAACTGGCGGCGGAAGTGACATTGCAGCCGGTGAAGCGTTTCGATCTCGATGCCGCCATCCTCTTCGCCGACATCCTGTTGATCCCACACGCGCTCGGCCAGAAGCTTTGGTTCGCGGAAGGCGAAGGGCCACGGCTTGAGCCGTTGCGTGACGCCAAAGATATCGCCGCGCTTCGCTATGACGGCGAAAAGCTTGCGCCGGTGATGCAGACGATCCGTGCGGTACGGGGCGCGCTGGACCATGGCACCACCTTGATCGGCTTTGCCGGCGCCCCATGGACGGTGGCCACCTACATGATCGAAGGCCGTGGCGGCACCGATCACGAAACCATCCGCCGTTGGGCGTGGGAGCAACCTGAAAGCTTTGCGCGGCTGATGGATGTGCTGGTGGAAGCGACCAGCGCCTATCTCATCGCCCAGGCCGATGCGGGCGCCGAAGCGCTGCAATTGTTCGAAAGCTGGGCCGGGACCGTGCCGGCAGACCTGTTCGAGCGCGCGGTGCTCGCACCCACCGCCCGCATCGTCCGCGCGGTGAAGGCCACGCACCCCGCGATCCCCATCATCGGCTTTCCCCGCGGCGCCGGTTCGTGGCTGCCCCGCTATGCCGAGGAGACCAAAGTGAATGGCGTGGGCGTGGACCAGATGACCGACATCGCTTCGCTGGCGCTTTCCCCCCGCACCGCGCGCCAAGGCAACCTCGATCCGGTATTGCTATTGCAGGGCGGCGAGGCGATGCGCGCCGAAGCCAAACGCTTGGTGGCCGGAATGCGCGGCAAACCCTTCATCTTCAATCTGGGTCATGGCGTGATGCAGCCCACGCCACCCGAGCATGTCGCCGATCTGATTGCCACCATACGCGCGGCCTAAAAGGCGGCGGGCTCGAATTGTTAGGACCCGCTTTTCAGGCTGGTGCGAATTTTGGCCACCATGTCGGCGCTGACCGGCGTGGCCTGATTGCTCCAACTGTTGCGGACATACGTGAGAAGGTCGGCGAGTTGAGCATCATTCAGCTTCCAGGCAAAGGACGGCATGGACGGCCCGGTGGGCGCGGCCGGGGTGGACACGGCTCGCGCGCCCGCCAACACGACGCGGATCAGATTTTCGGGACTGGATTGAAGCAGAACCGGATTGCCGGCCAGGGGCGGGAACATCAGCGCCTCGCCCTTGCCGTTCGCGCCATGGCAGGCCACGCAATTGTTCTGAAAGAGGACCTTACCGTCAGCCATGGCCGGGTCATTGGCCGCCACCGCTGCCGAAGACGGTTTCTGGGCGGCGGGTTGGTCCTTGAGATAGATCGCGACGGCCTTAAGGTCGCCATCGGTCATTTGCGCGGTGGAACGCTCCACCACGTCCGCCATCGGACCGGAGGCGACGGCGTGGCTGTTCCAGCCGCTTTTCAGGTACGCGACGATATCGTCCGCGCTCCAGCCGCCCACACCGCGAGGTTTGGCATCGGTGATCTCGGGCGCGAACCAGCCTTGAAGCGACGCGCCGGTGAGCGCGACCGGCCCGTCCGCTCCGAACAAGGTCTTGGCGGTATGGCAGGCGCCGCAATGGCCCGGACCGTTGACCAGATAAGCGCCGCGATTCCATTCCGCCGTTTTGCCTTCGGTGGGGGCAAAACGCTCCGGCTTGAAATAAAGCCAATCCCAGCCCGCCATCAGGGCGCGGATGTTGAACGGAAAGCGCAGATGATCGGCTTCGACCGCGTGATGCACGGGCGTCACGGTCTTAAGATAAGCCCAAAGCGACGCCAGATCGGCATCGCTCATCCTGGTATAGGCGGGGTATGGCATCGCCGGATAAAGACGCGTGCCGTCCTGCGCGACGCCTTCGCGCACGGCGCGGCGAAAATCGGTTTCGCTCCAGCCGCCGATGCCGGTAGCGCGGTCCTGGGTGATGTTGGGCACGGTCATGTTGCCGAAGGGCGTCTCAAGCACCAGCCCGCCCGCGAAAGGCTTGCCGCCCGGCGCGGTGTGACAACCTTGGCAATCGCCCAAGATCGCCTGATAGCGGCCCGCGGACATCTGATCCTGCGCTTGCGCCGCGCCGGCCAGCGTCGATAGCAACAGAGCCGCCAGCACGCCTTTCATGCCGGGACCAGCGCGCCGGGTTTCTTGAGATAGCGATCCCGGATCGCCTCGGCCGTCCAGTAAGCCAGCGCGCCGACCGTGCCGGTGGGATTCTTGCCGGCATTGTTCTGGAATGCCGATGCGCCGAGCACAAACAGGTTCGAAACGTCCCAGCTCTGCGAATAGCGATTGATCGCGCTGGTCTTGGGATTGGCGCCCATGGTGGCGCCGCCGGTATTGTGCGTGGTCTGGTAGGGCACCGAATTCCAACCCTTGCTGGCACGACTCACCGTCAATTCCTTGGGATTCATGCTGCGGCCGATCTTTTCCAGCTGGTCGGACATGTAGTTCGCCATGCGAATATCATTGTCCGGAAAATCGAACGTGACGCGCAGCAGCGGCCGGCCGAAACGGTCCTTATAGGTGGGATCGAGGTCCAGATAATTGCCGCGCACCGGATAGGACGAACCCTGGGCGCCGATGCCCAAACTGTTCTGGTAGGTCTCCGCCACCGCTTTCTTCCACTTCGAGCCCCAGCGCGGCGTGCCTCGTGGCGTGGGATGATAGCCGATCGGCCTTCCGTTGGAGGAGCCGCAACTGATGCCCGCGCCGCCCACGAAATCCAGCTTGGAATGATCGAAGGCGTCGCCGTTGAAATCGTCGATGGTGGCGGAGAGCGCGCCTGTGCCGATAAAAGGATTGAAGTGCTTGCCTTCGAAGATCAGCCGGGCGCCAGCGCCCTGGGTTTGGTAGCAATAATTGCGTCCCACCGCGCCTTCGCCGCTGGCGGGATCGTAGGGATGGCCGATGCCCGAGAGCAGCATCATGCGCACATTCATCAGGCCATATCCGCACAAAAGAATGATGGCGCCCGGCTGTTCATATTCCTGGCCCGCGCGATCCACATAGGTGACGCTTCGGGCGGTCTTGCCGTCGGGATGAAGATTGATTTTCAGCACTTCGCTTTCGGTGCGGACTTCGAAATTCTTCTTCTTCATCAAGACGGGAAGAATCGTGGTCTGCGGCGTGCCCTTGGAATAATTGGCGCAGCCGAAACGCTCGCAATAGCCGCAATAGGTGCATTGGCCCATCGAGACGCCCAGCGGATTGACATAGGGCCTGGAAAGATTGGCGGCCGGCGCGGGGAAAGGGTGAAGCCCCATATTCTTCGCCGCCTCGATGAACAGCGTCGAGGCATAGGGCATCTTCAGGGGTGGCGTGGGATAGTCGCGCTTGCGCGAACCCTCGAGGACATTGCCGCCTTCGATCATCTGGCCGTTGAGGTTGCCGGCCTTGCCGGACGTGCCGGTGAGATATTCGAACTGGTCGAAGCAATGTTCCAACTCGTCATAGCTGACGCCCCAATCCTCGAGCTGCAATTCGCTGACGCGGCGCGCGCCATAGCGTTTGGTCAATTGCGTCTTGAGCGCGAAGTCGCTGGGATGGAAGCGCCAGACAAAGCCGTTCCAATGCACACCCGCCCCGCCCACCCCGTTGCCCGGCAGGAAGGAGCCGTAATCGCGCATCGGCATCGCCGTCTGGCTGATGCTGTTGCGCATGGTCATCGCTTCCTGCGCCGGCGACAGGAACAGGTCCTTGCGCACGGCGAAGCGCAGCTCGTCGGGCATATAGCCGATGTTGAAATCGGTCGCGGTGTCGCGCCATGGGCCACGCTCGATCGCCACCACATCGAGCCCGGCATCGGTCAGTTCCTGCGCCAGAATGGCGCCGGTCCAACCCAGCCCCATGATCACCACATCTTTGCGCGGAAGAATCTTGGCCATGCGAGGACCTAGGTCTCGCCATAGATCGAGACCGGGCCATGCGGATAAGGCACATTGTGCTTGTCCACATGGTCGCGATAATCGTAGCGCGCACCGGGAAAACCCACCAGCTTCCAGCCCGCCATGCCCTTGTTACCGCCATAGAGCGGATCGGCGAAGAACCCTTCCATCGTGTTCCCCAGCACCAGTTCGAAGAAACTGCGCGTGTTGAGGCCGGAGGCCAGCTTCAGTTCGATCTTGCCGCTCTCCAGCCCTTCCAGGATTTCGTCCTGCTCGTGTGGTCCAAGCTGCACGAAATTCTTTCCGTGAGCGCCGTGGACATAATCGTCGAGTGCGCGCAGCCCCTCGCGATAGCGGCCGGCCGGCGTCAGCGCGCCTTGATAGCCTTGGGTGGGCAGACCCTTGGCGAACGGACCCTTCATGTAAAGCCGGCTGGATTTGCCGAAGCTGCCCGCCAATTGGCGGTCGATGAAGACCGCGCAGCCGGCACCTTTGCCGCCGACCGAAAGCTGGTCTGCGGGGATCAGCCGGTCGACGATGGCTTCTATCGTCCCGACTTCCTGGGGCGTGAAGTAATACCAGCCGGCGGGATTGACCGGCCGGGGCGGTTCGCCGGCGAACGCTTCCCATGGCAGGCGGCCGGATATGCTCAGCGCCTGGGCATGACCGGCGAACGCCAGAATCGGAAGCGCCGAGGCCGACGCCAGAAAGCGGCGCCGACTCGGTTGTTGCGCGCGCGTCATGAAGAGCCCCTTCCCGTTCCTCCCGATCTTCCATCAAAATCGTGGATAGGAAAAGCGCCGCTTTCGGTATTTTTCACCAATGGCGAACGGCGCGGGAAACGGCTCTTATCCGCCTCGCCGAGGCAAATCTTTCGAAGGGGTTTGGCCAAAGGCGACTTTGGTCCGGCGGGCCAGGTCGCGCGTGAAGATCGCAAACCGAGACGGAGCGAAGCGACTCCTCCATCGCTTCGCTCCGTCTCGCATCCTTCCAACCGCTATTTCTTTTCCGACGGCGCGCCGTTTTGCGCCATCGCCTGGTCGGAGCTTTCGGGCGGCACGCCGGCCGAAGGCGCCGCGCCATTCTGGGCCGTGGTCTCATCAGACTGCTGATTTTCCGCCATTGCCGAGTTTGGACCTTCATTCTCGGCCGTTGCCGCGCCCGGACTCTGCTCGCTGGGAGACGTGCTTTCGGGAGGAGGCGCTTGGTTCTGGGCGGCGGTTTGGTCCGAACTCTGGTCGCTGTCCGACGCGCTTCCCGGCGGCGGGACATTTTCCGCTGTTGACTGATCCGAATTTTGGTCCGCATTCGGCTGTTCGGATGCCGTTCCATTGTCCGGCGTTTGGGCAGTGGCCTGATCGCTGGCGCTCGCGTTTGGCTGGGATGCGGCAGAACTGCCGCTCTGTTGCGCGAAAGCAGCGGGCGCCGCCAGCATTAGAGTTGCAATGGCGGCTGAAGCGAGAAAGGCTTTCATGGGATCTCCTTGTGACTGGATCAAGGACCGCGGCTCTCCCGCCCGCTTGGGCCGCGGCCTCTCCATGAAACGTCCTGCTTTTAAACTTTATCCGGGAACAGCGCGGTGTCAGTAAAGGAACATCGGCTTTCCGGTGAACGAAGCGATGCGTGGGCGATAAGCTTCCGCGTCGTAAAGCGCCGGCACGTCGACACGGCGCGTGCCCTTGACGCAAGTATCCACCGGCACGCTGGTATAGCGCCCAGCCTGGATCGCGGTCATCAACCCGCGCTTGCCATCCTTCAACAACTGAACCGCCATGGCGCCGTAATTCTTGGACACCATCAGATCCAGCGCATCCGGCGCGCCGGCGCGCATCAGATAAGCCAGTTTCTGGTTCATCACGCCGATGCTGGTGAGGCGCTGGAGCTCCGCGCCCACCGCCTCGCCGATCCCGCCCAGCTTGCGATGGCCATAAGCATCTTCCGGCCCGGTCTCGACGATGGCGCTTTCCTTCATTTGCGCGCCTTCGGAGAGAACCACCATGGCATAGCGCGAGGGATTGCGGGCATGGTCCTTCTCCACCAGCGCCGCCAGTCTTTCCATGTCGAACGGCACCTCGGCGATCAGGGTGCGGTCGGCGTCGGCGAGATAACCGGCGAGCAAAGCTGTCTCACCGGAATTTCGGCCGAACAATTCCACCACGCCGATGCGCTCATGGCTGCCCACGGGGGTGCGCAATGCCGTGATCGCTTCCACCGACCGCGACACGGCGGTGGAAAAGCCCATGCAATAATCGGTGCCGAAGACATCGTTATCCATGGTCTTGGGGCATGCCATCACGACAAACCCCTCCTGGTGCAGCCGCGCCGCGTAAGAGAGCGTGTCGTCGCCGCCCAACGCCACCAGCGCGTCGACCTTGAGCGCAGCCAGCACCTTCAGAACATGCGGCGTGGCATCCACCTTGTCGCCCTTGCGGGGAAGGTCCTTGAGGAAGTCCGGCAGGTCGGACGGTTTCACCTTGGCGGGATTGGTGCGCGAAGAGTGCAGGACCGTGCCGCCGGTGCGGTCGATGGTGCGCACCCGCTCATGGGTGAGCGGCATCACATGCGGTTTGCTGCCTTCCGGATCGTCGGGATTGTAACAGAGCGGTCCTGCCCAGCCGCGACGGAAGCCCAATACCTCCCAGCCTTCCTGCAAGGCGTTTTCGGTGATCGCCTTGATGCATGGGTTGAGCCCCGGCACGTCGCCGCCGCCCGTCAATACCGCAATCCGCATATCCCCTCCTTGGCCCTTCCTTATTAGGCCCCAGCATAACGCCCACGTCCGCCACGGTTTCCATCTTAAGGCGGGTTTGGAGCCAACACCTGTTTGTCGATACGCATGAAAGCCCCTTCTCGCACCATGGATGCTGGCCGCGCGGTACCATTATGTATTTGGCGCCGGTGGCGGCAATACGTCATCGCGTCTAATCTGGCTACGATAAATCGTCGGAGAGAACCGCCATGATGCTGGAGGGAAAGACCGCTCTGATCACCGGAGGCTCGAGCGGCATCGGCCTGGCCACCGCAAAACTGTTCCAAGAGCATGGCGCCAAAGTCGCCGTTACCGGCACCAATGCGGCCAAGCTCGACAAGGCCAAGGCGGCGCTTGCGGGCAAAGCCGTCACCATCAAGGCCGATGTCCGTGTCCTGGCCGACCTGACACGCATGGCCGAAGAAGCCAAGGCCGCGTTCGGCAAGCTCAACATCTTTTTCGCCAATGCCGGCGCGGCGCTGGGCACGCCCCTGGGCGCAACCGACGAAGCGGCCTACACCAAGCTGATGGATGTGAACGTCAAGGGCGTGTTCTTTTCCGTGCAGGCGGTGGTGCCGCTGATGCCGGAGGGAAGTTCGATCATCCTCAACACGTCGTGGCTGGATCAGCGCGGCGTGCCGGGCCGGGGCATTCTTTCGGCCAGCAAGGCGGCGGTGCGCTCTTTCACCCGCACGTTTGCAGCCGAACTGGCTGACAGAAAAATCCGCGTCAATGCCGTCAGTCCCGGCTCCATCATCACGCCGCTGCATAAAGGCGCGCGCAGCGACGCCGAGTTTGCCGCCTATGTCGAAGCCACTTCGAAGATCATTCCCGCCGGGCGCATGGGCACCGCGGAGGATATCGCCAACGCCGCGCTATTTTTGGCCAGCGATGCCTCCAGCTATATGCTGGGCGCCGAAATCATCGTGGATGGCGGACGCGCCGAGCTATAGGCCTCCATGAAGCTAAACGCCGATTTTGGCATTCCCGCCGTGATGCATGCGGCCAAGCTCCCCTGGGTGGCGAGCCCCACGCCAGGCGTGGAGCGGCGCATGCTGTTTCGCATCGGCGATGAGAAAGCGCGCGCGACCTCGATCGTGCGTTACGCCAAAAACAGCCATTTTCCCGCCCATGGCCATCCGGGCGGCGAGGAAATCCTGGTGCTGGACGGGGTGTTTCAGGACGAAAGCGGTGACTATCCCGCGGGTTCCTACATACGCAATCCGCCGGGATCGGGGCATCGGCCAGGGTCCGAACCGGGCTGCGTGATCTTCGTCAAGCTCTGGCAGTTCCGCCGGGACGACCGGGCCTATCTCGCGCTCCGCAATGCGGAGGGCACCGTGTTCGACAACGGCCATGAGCAGGTGCGGTTGGAGACTTGGGCGCCGGATCGGGATATCGAATTGGACAATCCGGAAGGTCTGGAGCTGCTAGTCCTGGAAGGCTCCTTCTCCATTGCCGGCGAGACTTTCGCGCCGCTTTCCTGGCTGAGGCTGCCTGCGGCCACGCCGCTTCATGCCAAATCGGGCAACCAAGGCGCGCGGGTCTGGCTCAAGGCGGGCTTGCTGGTACAGGAGAATCTCTGCGCATTTTGATTGACCTTGTGTATCATTGCGTCCCGCCAGAGCTTGCCAAAGGAAGGACCATACCCAAGAGCAATAAGGTCAAAAGCAACAAAGCCAAATCCGCGAAACTCGCCAGGCCCACGAAATCCAAAGCGGCCGCAACCAAGGCCAAGCCGGCCAAGGTGGAAACCAAATCCTCAAAACCGGAAGTCAAACTGCCCGAAGCCGCTGCGGCCGCGCCCGCGCAGCAGGTCATGCCCGACACTCCCCCCGCCAAACCCAAGGTCGAGCCGCCCCATCCCGGCAAGCAGGAACAGCCGATGTGGACGCGCTTCAATCAGGGCCATAACCAGAAAATGCCCAAGGGCCGCTTTTTTCGCCATCAGGGCCGTTAGGCTCGGCACCGCGCGTGTCCGGCAAGGACCTGTTCGCGCGCGAGCTGGAAGGCGTTCTTGAGAAATATTATGCGCTGAAGGAGAAGAAGCTTTGTTCTATTCGCCCGCCGGCAAGGGAGCGGGCCGCTGGGCGGTCGATGCCGAACGCACGCTCCATTGGCTGAAGACGAAGCTGGGGGAACCGAAGCTGTTCTGAAAAATCGCCCCCCTCGGGTGTTTTCCACTTGACAGGCAACCAAATGGTTGCATATTAGAGTCATGGATGATGACGCCGTTTTTCGGGCCCTGGCGGACAAGAGCCGCAGGCTGCTCTTGGACCGGCTTCGCCTGAGGAACGGACAGACATTGAGCGAACTCTCGGAAGGATTGGACATGAGCCGCCAGGCAGTGACCAAGCATCTCGCCATCCTGGAAGACGCCAATCTGGTGGCGTCGCTGCGTCAGGGCCGCGAGAAGCGGCATTTCATCAATCCGGTGCCGATCAACCAGATCGCCGAGCGGTGGATCGGCAAGTTCGACGGCGCGCGGCTTGGCGCGCTTTCCGATCTCAAACAGGCGTTGGAAAACAAATCACGGAAATAACGGAAGAGGAGGCCATCATGGCAGCAAGCAGCTTTGTCTATGTCACCTACATCAAGACCTCACCCCAGGAATTATGGACGGCGTTGATCAGTCCCGAATTCACTCAGAAATACTGGTTCGGAATCCGCCAGGAATCGGAATGGAAGGCGGGCGCGAGCTGGAAGATGGTCTTCCCGGATGGCCGCATCGCCGATGCCGGCGAAGTGATCGAATGCGATCCGCCCAAGCGCCTGGTGCTCAAATGGCAGAACCAGTTCAAGCCGGAACTGAAAGAGGAAGGCTATTCGCGCTGCGTGTTCGAGATCGAGCCCCAGAATGATGTGGCCAAGCTCACCATCACCCACACGATCGAGCGGGAGAATGCCAAATTCATCCAGGCGGTATCGCAAGGCTGGCCCACGATCCTGTCCAATCTCAAGTCCCTGCTCGAGACGGGGCATGTGATCATGCCGCAGCGTTGAGGAGCATGATTCACCCGGATGGAACTAGCCTGCGTTGCGTTCTGGCGCGCGCGACCCGCAAGGAGCGGCGCGAAGAGCGATGCGGTGTCCATCGGTCGAGCGCCGCGACACAGCGGGCGCCCGCCAGAACGCAACCCCGAAGGGGCCGGGTTCTTTTGCGTC
>Ga0134126_10004192_pt1 | contig 18054 bp, 18 predicted proteins | sample KB31752_FD_96881 | JGI IMG/M metagenome (GOLD analysis project Ga0134126, IMG submission 96881) | Terrestrial soil microbial communities with excess Nitrogen fertilizer from Kellogg Biological Station, Michigan, USA - KB3-175-2 | ecosystem: Environmental > Terrestrial > Soil > Unclassified ...
AGCACTCCTCGTTGTCCTGGCTGCAGAATGGCTGTTCCTTGCCCAGGCTGGTGGTCTTGATGCGGTCGGCGCTGACCCCTAGCTTCACCAGTTCGCTCTTGAAGGCATTAGCTCGGCTCGCGCCCAGCGCCAGGTTGTATTCCTCGGACCCGCGATTATCACAGTGGCCGGCCACGGTCAGCGCAATGTCGGGGTGATCAGAGAGGAACTTGGCATCGTTCTGCAGAACCGATTCCTGGTCGGCACGGATGTCGTACTTGTCTAGATCAAAGAAGACATCCTTAACGTTTTGTTGGAACAGCTCCTCTTCCGAAATGCTTGACTGGGCCGGCTGGGGCTTGGGGTTCACGGTGACGCGGGCACTCGCATCAGCGCTGCCTCCCGGTCCTTTGGCCGTCAGCTCATAAGTGGTGGAATCCTGCGGGCTAACGCTGTGGGTGCCCGAGGCTGAAACCGTTCCCAGGCCGCTGATGTTGATATCTGTGGCGTTGCTGGTGCTCCAGCTCAGCTGCGTGCTCTGGCCTTGCTGAATGTCACCCGGTGAGGCAACCAGCGTAGCCGTGGGCGTGGGCGGCGGAGCCGGGGCCGGTGGAGTTGCTTTGGCTTGTTTTTTGGCGCAACCCGCCAGAAACAGAATTCCCGCGAGCGTCGCCAACATCGTGAAACGGGTTACAGATGCCTTGCTCATTGACTCCCCTCCTTGAATTTTCCTCTTTCTGATTTGCGGTTTGTAGAAGCCTCAGGATTCGGTGGCAAAAGGATGCTAAGAACTCAGCACAGCAGAATGGCGGGACGGTAGAAAGGGGTAGAAACACCGGCGGCCGGGGCATGCTCCCAGGAACGACCCCGAACCTGCAGCCAGGGAGAGATGGCGCAGAACAGCCCAGCCACACCCTCGATAACAGTTGACAACCAAAGGCAGATTGCCAGCAGGAGCCGTCGGGACCGGAAGGCGGTTGCCGGGCCGTGAGTGCTGACGAACGACCCATGTACTGCGGGCAACAGCACTACGCTGAGCACTGCGGCAGCCAGCAGAATCGCCAGGACAGCGAACAGCTGCCGGGGCCAGAAGCCCCAGAATTCAACGCGAAGTGGGCGCATTTTGCCGCTCACGTAAGATGCTGTCCAGAGTTGCTGGATCCACATTATATCGTGAACCGAGAAGCAGACTACCCCCACCCGTGGTTACCTTGGTCCCAAGTTAAGCCTGTCCCGATTTCTAGGTTCTCGCTAACGCACTGACCTACGATGAATTACTCAAGGCCGTAGCGGACGAGAAATTCCATGCTGCGGAATAGAAGCGGGGGCATGTGCGACTCCCGGAATTTGCATCCAAGGGTGCTGTGCTGAAAACAACCTGGTCCCGACTACTGGTCCTGGTAGGGCTATCGGCGCTGATCGCGCTGAACTGGTCCTGCGGTACTCTGAAAGATATTTGCAATTGCCTGCCCTACGAGCCGGACATCGCCGACTACCGGCACGCCGCCAAGCACGTTCCCTTGCCGAATGCCACTCCCGTTGAAATCACCGTGCAAACCATCCTGAGCTGGCGGCAAACACCCGTCCTGCCGCCCACTATGCCGCGTTTTGGACGCGAGCTGACGCTCTTCCATGTGGCGCACGCTTTTCTGCAAAATGCCAGCGTTAATCTGGCCGACTGCGACGTTCATTTGGAGATTTCCGCCACCTCTGATCCCAGGGCGCCCCGAGTGATCGTGGAAACACCGGTAGATTCGGAGTACTGTTCGGCGCGCAGAAATATCCAGAAGCAACTGGGGCAGCACGGCTTTACTCTTGACAGTACCCACGGCGGCGACCTGCCCCAGGCCCTGCCTGCCGAAGTGACCGGGCTGGCCTTCGAGGACTTCGAACACCCGCAGAACCGTGGCACCGCTGAGGTGGCCACATTGTGGGAGTTACACCCAGCCATTGTTACTATTACCCAATAGCGCTGAGGCGTCCTGTTTCACCGCCGGGTGCGGCGCTCACTTCCCCTGCACGGTTATGTTTTGCAGTTCTGCTTTTCCGCTCTGAACCACCAGCTCAGCCTGGATGTGGTCGTCTGGCCAGAGCCGCTTCATTTGGTTTGCATCCTCCACGTCATACACCATGGTCATGGCGGGCATCAGGCCGGGTATGGCGCCATGTTTCACCGTGACCTGTTGTGTGCCCTGATCCACGGAGATTATTTCTCCTTGGAGTGGGTAACGGCCGTTCTTGGGCGGTGCCGGCCGGTGCGACTGGCAAGCGCCGAGGATTGCCAGAGCACCCACCAGAACCAGTGCTCGGCCAAGCTGGTTTCGCGAGTTCATGCTGATGCACCGCAATCCTACTTGGGCTGCCCAGCCGCTTCAACTGACGTTGCGGGCTAAACGGGAATCAAGAGCGGTCACAAAACTGTCCAGGCTCATGGAAAATCCGGTGCACGGTAAGTATCGCGGCCACCCATCACCGTGAGCAGCACCCGGGTTTGCAGGATCTGTTGCGGCGCAATTTTCAGCAGGTCCTGCGAGAGGACGACAAAGTCCGCCAGCTTGCCCGCGCTCAACGTCCCCCTGACGTTCTCATCGAAACTCGCGTAGGCGCCATCGCGGGTGAAGTGGCGGAGCGCGGCTGCCACCGAGATGCGGTTCCCGGGATACCAGCCGCCGGCCGGCGTGCCTTGCGGCGTCATGCGGGTGACGGCGCAGTAAATGGCGGGCAGAACCTGGTCGGAAAACACTGGCCAGTCGCTGCCGAAAGCCTGCACCGCCCCGGCATCGTCGAACTGCTTAAAATCATCGGCATGAGCCGCTCGCTCCGGGCCTAGCACCGCGGCAAAATTCTTCAGCGTGGTGTCATCGGGGTTGGCGAACATCGCCTGCGTGGATGCGATAACGCCCAGTTGACGAAAGCGTGGCAGGTCAGCCGCCGCGGGAACTTCCACGTGCTCAATCCGGTGTCGCCGGCCCGATGTGCGGTTGGTTTGCTGCGCATACTCAAAAGCATTCAGCGCCATGTTGATGGCCCGGTCTCCAATCGCGTGCAGCATCACCTGAAAGCCCTCCTGGTCGTAGAGAGCAACGGTGTGATTGAGGTCATCCTGCTCCCAGAAAGGGATGCCGGTGCCTCCACCAACATATGGGTGAAACATGGCGGCCGTTCTGGCGTCCACAGTGCCGTCCAGGAAGCCCTTGATGGAGCCGAACTTGAACAATGGCCCGCGGAAGGTCTCGCGCAGTTGGCGATAAGGGGCCAGATCGGCTTCGGTGAGCGGCTTTTCGAGTTTGTGGTTTTTGGGAAATCCGCCGTCAGTGGGCAAAATCAGCGGCGCAAAACGGAAGCGCAGCTTGACCTTGCCGGCCGCCAGCGCGCGCTCGAACACGGGCCAGTCCCGCATTTCCAGAGCCGCATCCTGTACCGCGGTCAGCCCGTAGGAGGCGGCTTCATCCATGTGTTGCAATAGGGACTCGTAGCGATCCTCATCCGAGCGCGGCGGAATGTGGCTGGTGATCAGTTCCTGGGCAGCCTCTTTAAGTTCGCCGGTAGGCTGGCCGGTTCCATCGCGCATGATGCGGCCATTGGGCGGGTCGGGAGTATCGCCCGTAATCCCCGCCAACGCCAGCGCTTTGGAATTCGCCAGTCCCATGTGGCCGTCGCGTTCGCTAACGTAAACGGGGCGATCAGAAACAATCGAGTCCAGATACTTCTTGTCCGGTTTCTGGTTGGGGAACAGAGCGTAACCCCACCCGGCGCCTACGATCCAGGGGAGCATGCGATGGGATTTCGCGAAATCTGCGATTCGCTGCTGGAATTGCTGCAGCGTGTCTGCCCCCACCAGGTCAACTTCATTCACCGATGGACCGGGAAAATGGAGGTGGGAATCCTGAAATCCGGGAATAACTAATCGGCCGTGAAGGTCGAGCACGGCGGTATCTGGCATGGCCAAAGCGCGGATTTCGGCGTTGGAGCCCACGGCGAGCAACCGGTCACCGCTGATTGCCAGCGCCTCGGCGTGGGGGTGGGCCTCATCCGCGGTCCAAATGTTGCCATTCACAAAGATGCGGTCGGCGTGTTCCGCCGCCGTTAGCGGCAGGCAGAGGAAGGTGAACGCAACCAGAAGAGCGGCGGCTTTGTGTATGGGGCGCATTTCCAGGACCCCCATCCTTTCGCGGCTTAAGGCTATGCCGCTGGGCTGAATGGGCTCTCAATCTAAGGCGGGAAACGGGAACTGGCCAGCAAAATCTTAGCGCGCAAAAAATCGCCGGCCCGGAGGACGGGTCTCGGGCCGGCGCAGGGTGAGTAATGGGGAAATGCGTGCCGGACGCCCCAAGCTTGACCGGCTAAGGCAAATCCCCTGATCCGATGTCCGGGCTCAGCGGCGCCTCTGGTAGCGTGCGAGCGCGGGCCATCCCCGTCCCTGGAGAAATCGCGAACTCAATTGCCTCCCGAGCTAATGCACTCCACTCGGTATTGCAACGGTCAACGCGAACTCAGGGACGCAGGGGGCTAACAAAGAAAACTGCAGAGCAGAGTCAACAGCGAGCGAGAGCGTGTAGATGGCTGCGGGTGGAAATCTACGGCCGCTGAACGGATGGGCTGCGGGTGAATCCGCGGACTGGCTGATACTGCGCCAGAGTGCAGCCCGATGAGTGCCAAGCGGCAACTCAGGACCACTGGTACCGTCGCCTGATTGATGGGTGTGTCCGCCTCATCGAAGGCGGTTTGCGGCAGATCCACTGGCGGCACTACCGCCACCACTGCCAACATCACCAGTTCGGCAATCAGGAGTATCCAACGAAAACGCCGCATTGCGGGCCGCAGTCCTTCTGGAAAGCACATTAACTGGTTGACTGGCGGCTGTCAACTTCGCTCAGGTCTTGAGATTACAATCTAAAAGGACCGTTGCGGAGCCAGGGGTGAGCCGGCCGAGCCTGATCCGAATTCACGAAATCACACCTGTGCGATTACCAATTTCCCGCGGCTGGGGTATAGTGCCGCTAACCGACCCGTGCCTGGTTTTTCATTGAAACACTAATTCCCGGGACAAATTGGGCGGAGGTTTCCCATGGATAGAAAATACAAGCAGCGCGGCTACATGGACCGGGGCGGCAATGAGGCAAAACACGAGAGCCGAGAAGAAGAGCGCCCGCGCAACATGGTGGGCGGACCCCGCTCCGTGATGATGCCGGGCACGCGCGAAGTCTCGCGCTGCGCCCAGTGTGGCGCCCTCATCCAGAACCTGGCCGAACCCACGGGACAGTGCGGAAAATGCGGCGCCACCCTGCACGCCTGCAAGCAGTGCACCTACTTCGATCCCGGCAGCCGCCTCGAGTGTCGCCAGCCCATCCCGGAACGCATCGCCCGCAAGGACGCCGTTAACAATTGCACCTTCTTTGCCATGAAGGTCACCGTGGAAAAAGAAACCACCAGCGGAGGCGCCCGCAGCGACGACGCCCGCCGGGCCTTTGAAAATTTGTTCAAGAAGTAGGCCCCGCGCTGTCACGCAATGCCCACTCCCCAAGCTTCCGGATCTTTCCTGGCCTCTGCGGCCGAGCGACGACCACCCCCTCTATCCCTCTTCCGCAGTAGGACGGCAGCTGCCCTGGAGATCTTCCTGGGATTCGTGCTGATCGAAGCCGCGATCTGGAACGGTGGCCACCTCGTCCCTTGGGCCTGGCTGGCGCTAGGATGGATAGCTGCTTCGACGCTAACGGCGGGTTTTGCATTTCGAGAGTTGGGCTTAGCTGGGCGCAATTTCCGGCCCGCGCTGTGGGTGGCGGGCGCCGGCTTGATGCTGGCGGCCGGCATTATTGCCCTTGGCGCTCTGGCTGGCACGCTGCACCTGTACGGCAACCATGGTCACCCCGCGCCGCGAGGCGTGCTCTATCTCGCCTGGGCGTTGGCGCAGGAATTAATCCTGCAGTCATTCTTCTTTCTACGTTTTGAGCGAATTCTGAACAGCGGCAAGAAGGCCGTTTGGGCCGCCGGCCTGTTGTTCTTTCTGGCCCATGTGCCTAACCCGGTGCTCTTGATTGCTGCTGCCATAACCGGCCCGCTGCTCTGTGAATTGTTTCGCCGCTACCGCAACCTCTACCCTCTGGCCATTGCTCATGGCTTAGTGGGGCTGGCGCTGGCCGCCGCTATTCCCGACAGCATTCATCACCAGATGAAAGTCGGCATGGCATACTTTCATTGGCATTAGCCAAGGATTTTAGCGGCGCCGCCAGCGATCTACCGTCACCAGCCCGGTCACCCAGAACGCGGCTGCTGCATAGCCCGCAATCACATCGGTGGGCCAGTGCACGCCCAAGTAAACGCGCGAGAATCCAATCATTCCCACCAGCAGGCCAGCCAACACCCAGATCAGCACCCGGACGGCCAAGTTGCGAATGCGTGCGGTCAGCACTCCCGCCAGCACCATGTAGAAGCAAAAGGAGCCCAGGGCGTGGCCGCTCGGAAAGCTGTAGCTCTGGGGTTGGAGAATAAAATAGGCGATGGGCCGGGCGCGGTGGAACACATCCTTCAATGTCACGTCCAGCGCAAGCGCACCGGCCATGCTGATGGCCAGCCAGATCGCCGCGAAGCGCCAGCGCATCAGCAGAAAAATGATTACCAGCACCACGAACAAGCAGCTCAAGAACACCGGCGACCCTAAGTCGCTGAACGCCTCCATGGCTAAGGTCAAGCCGGAACTGGCGTACTGATGAACCGCAAGCCGGATGTGCAGGTCGAATTTCGTCAGCTCGCCTTCAAACACCTCTCGTGTTAGCCAGGAGAAGAACAACAACGCCAGCACGGAAAAGGCGAGGCTGCCGATCAGCAGCGCTCCCAATTTTGGGCCGGATCGTCGGATGGGTGATTCGGGAGTGTTGGGATTATGGGGCAAGACTCCGGAAGTATAGCTGCCGGGGAGCACGGGAGTAAGAAGCCGAGGGGCTTAGCACCGAGGTGCCTACGTCGCGATCCGTCGTTCAGGAACGGGTGCCGTTGTTTCCCCCGTCGCCCAGCCCTCCGGGCCGCGCCGGTAGCTGTCCGTTTGCGTCACGCCAAAACGCGCTTGACCGCCGTCCCAAGTGAAGCGTCGGATGACCACGCCTCCGGGTTCGATCTGGAGCAGGTTCCAGGAGTTGAATTCGCCCCGCACGCGAGTGGACACCGCCGTGCCCGCTTCCACGATCAAAGCCGAGTAACCGCTGATCTGGTAGCGCGTGGCCGTAGGCCCCGTATGGCTGACGTGCAGGTGCCCGGAAAGGAACAGGTCCACGCGGCAGAGCGCGAATCCCGCCATCGCCATGCGTGCGCGGCCCACAATCGCGCCCTCCCCGTTCAAGGGAAGGTCGAAGGGATGGTGGGTCACGATGATGCGCGTGCCCTGCGGAGGTGCGCCGCTGAGCCGCTCGCAGGCACGGATCACCTGCTGCCGGTTAATACGCCCGCCTTTGACCATCGTGGCTCGGGCCGTGTTGATACCGATTGCCGCAATTTCTTCATCGGCATAAAACGGCTGCAGATCGGCGGTAATGTGTCGCAGGTAGCGCGCTAAGGGCGTGCGCCAGCGGGCGAAGCTATAGAGAGGCGAGAGGTCATGATTGCCGGGAACCACGATCTGCGGTCCAGGCAGCGAATCCAGAAATTCCCGTGCTGCCTGGAATTCATGAACGCGAGCGCGCTGCGTGAGGTCGCCGGAGACCACGATCAGATCGGGACGCGTGCTTGCCAGTTCTTCCCGCAAGCCGCGAAGTACCTCGCGGTCCACGCGTCCGAAATGCAGGTCCGAAATATGGGCCACACTGCGCATCTTAAGCCGCCCGGGCCTCGCCTGCCGGGACAATCACCTGCAAGGCGCCCGGTCGAGTGCGGTAGTGCAGCGGGTTTTCCATCCACGTCACCTCGCCGTCGAGCGCCACGCGCACCCGCTTGCGCCGGGTTTGGATGCGCAGGTCACGGGCAACGACCGTCTGCAGTTCGCAAGCCTTTGAAGCCCTTCCCAGCAGCATCCCCAGCGCAAGCTTCAGCAGATCCTGCCGCCGGCCGCGGGTGGCTACAAAAAGGCACAGCTCGCCGCCAGTCAGGCTTTCGCGCGCCCCGATTCGGAACGCCTCCAAGGAGTACCTGTTATTGCCGATAAAAACCAAGGGTGTGCGGTAGCACATTTCGCGCCCATCCACGGTCAGTGTGACATCCAGGAAAGGATAGCGGCGCAGCACGCTAAGGGCGGCCTGGGCAGAAGCCGTCCATTTGCTTTGCCCCTTTTGTTGCCCCTCCTCGCGCTCCGCTACAAGCCAGGGATAAATCCCAAGGCTGGAGTTGTTAACGAACACGCGGCCGTTCACCTCCCCCACGTCCACGCGCCCGACTTCTCCCGCCAGCAGCGTGCGTATGGCTGCATCCCTATCGGTGGGTATGCCAAGTTGCCTGGCGAAGTGGTTCAGCGTGCCCAGAGGCAGCACGCCCATTGGAATGTCGGTGCCCATCAGTTGGGCGGCCACCGCGTTTACCGTGCCGTCACCGCCTGCGGCAATCACCATCTCGCTATGGTCTTGGATGGCGTGCCGGACCAGTTCCTGGACTTGACCGCCCTGCTCGGCTACCAGAATCTGGGCATCCACGCCGTTCCTGGCCAGGCTGTCCCGCAACCAGCTGTCCACCTCGCTTTTTGGGGACTTCAGGCCTGACCTCGAATTCAGAACCAAGCTGATGTGGGAGCGCGGAACCGCCATGGTGCTTGCATCCCGTGTGTCGGATTTTGTTTCCACCTCTAGTGAGATGAGGAAAACGTGTCTGGCAGCGCCGGTCGGCCCACAATCGGCGGCAACTCGCGGCAGGCGATACACTGTTAGCAGTGGACGTCATCTTCGGCATCAATGCGGTGGGCGAGGCTTTGAAGTCACGCGGCCGCGGCTTTGAATACGTTGGCGTGGCCCGCGAGCGCCACGACCATCGTGTGCAGAACATCATTGACGAGTGCCGCCGCCTGGGCGTCGCTGTGCGCTTCGTACCCCGGCAGGATATTGACCGCCTGACCGGCACCGCTTCTCACCAGGGTGTGGCGGCGGTTACTTCCGCCAAGACCTACGCCGAACTGGACGATATTCTTTCCGGCAAGCGCGGCGAACACGCCCTGATTGTGGTGCTGGATGGCGTGGAAGATCCCCACAACCTCGGTGCTATTATCCGCACCGCTGATGGCGCCGGCGCCGACGGCGTGCTGATCCCAGAACGGCGTGCGGCCGGCGTGACCGCCACTGTGGCGAAGGCCTCCGCCGGCGCCGTGGAGCATGTGCCCATCGCCAAAATCACCAACGTGGCTCGTACTCTGGAGGAGCTCAAGAGCCGGAATATATGGACGGTGGGCTTGGACGAGCGCGGCCCTCAGCCCTACGATGCGCTCGACTACAACATGGATTGCGCGCTGGTGCTGGGCGCCGAAGGCAAAGGCCTGCATGAACTGGTGCGCAAGAAATGCGATTTCCTGGTGTCCATACCCATGTTGGGCAAAGTGCCATCCCTGAACGTATCGGTGGCCACGGCCGTAGTTCTTTACGAAATCGCCCGGCAGCGCCGGCGGGCGAACATGGCTGCCAGCCGAGTGAACCGGAATAGCCCGCCCCGAACGCAATCCTCTCAACCCGAATGAATCTGTTCCGCGTTCTCGTCCTTTTCGTGCTCGCCGGCACTTCCACGTGCTTTGCTGCGCTGGATCGAGGAGCCTTCACCTTCACCAACTACGATCTGGAACTGCGCGTGGATCCCGCCGGGCAAGCATTGGCCGCGCGCGGCAAAGTTACCCTGCGCAACGATTCCGCCCAGCCCCAGACCGTGGCCGCCATGCAGATTTCCTCCAGCCTGGCTTGGCGCCTCGTCCAGGTCGCCGGTAAGCCGGTTCAGTTTGTCAGCCAGCCCTACACCTCGGACATTGACCATACTGGCAGCGTCACCGAAGCCATCATTACCTTGCCCGCGGCAGTCCCTCCCCGCGGCACCGTGGAAATCGAGGTCGGCTATTCCGGCAACATCTCTGCCGACGCTACCCGCCTCACCCGCATCGGCACGCCCGCCACCGTGGCTTCGCACAGTGATTGGGACCAGATCAGCTCCTCCTTTACCGCCGTGCGAGGCATCGGATTCGTGGCTTGGTACCCGGTGGAACTGGAGGCAGCCAGCCTTTCCAGCGGCAACGCGCTTTTTCAGGCGCTAGGCGATTGGAAGGCGCGCTCCGCCGCATCCAGCCTGAAGGTGAACTTCTGCTGGATCAACGACGAAGCCCCGCTCACCGTGGTGGCCAACGGTCAGGTCGAGGGCATCGGACGCACCGCTCCCAGCGAGGAAGGGCAGGGAATTACAGGTTGTACGCCTTACAGCTTCGCGCCGCTGGGATTGACCGTGCCCACCTTCGTCATCGGCAATCTCACGCCTCTTGAACAGCCGCTCGTCGGCGTGTATCACATTCCGGAACACGAGGCCGCGGCAGAAACCTATGCCTCTACCGTCCAGAAGTTGGCGCCCTTTGTAGCCCGCTGGCTGGGCCCGCCCCATGAAAAAGTGAGGGTAGTTGATTTGACTAACGCCCAGGCAGCCTCCTTCGAAAGCGGTGGCGTGTTCTTTACGCCCCTCAACGCCGAAGATGCAAAGCCGTTGCAACTCCAGATGGTGCACCAGTTGGCGCACGCCTCCCTGGTTTCGCAACGCCCCTGGATTTACGAGGGTGTGGCCCACTTCCTCCAGGCGGTAGAACGCGAGCAGCAGGACGGACGGGAAGCCGCCGTGGAATACATGACCGGGCAACTGCCGCCTTTGATCCAGGCGGAGCAGCCGGTGGATGAGGCAGCGGCCAAAGGGCAGCCTGCGCCGCCGGAAGCCGCCAGCCAATCGCTGGTTAATGCCAACGACGACGTTTTCTATCACACTAAGGCCATGTACGTTTGGTGGATGCTGCGCGATATGCTAGGCAATCAGGCGTTGCAGCGCGCGCTCCAGTCCTATCGTGCTGATCAGGACAAAGAGCCTTCCTACATGCAGCGGCTTCTGCAGGCGCAAACCAAGCAGACTCTGGAGTGGTTTTTCGACGATTGGGTGTACCGCGACCGGGGTTTGCCCGATTTCCAGGTGGAATCCGCCTATCCGCGTAAGTTGCTGGCCGGCGAATACGTCGTGACCGTCACGGTGAAAAATTCGGGCGACGTCCGCGCCCAGGTCCCGGTCACCGCCCGGGCGGCGCAGGGTGAAATGTCGAAGCCGGTAGAAGTTCCGGCGAAAGGGACAGCCGTGGTTCGCATCCGAATTCCGGCGGCACCCGCTGAGGTCACCGTCAATGACGGCAGCGTGCCGGAAAGCGATCCCAACAACAACTTGCTGAAGATTACGGTCCCGCCACCATCGCCATAGCCCGTGGCACCCCTTTGTCACTGAAGGCTTTCGTGACGGTTCCGCAGTGCTTCGGCAAATGTACAATTCAGATGTCTGCAGAAAGGACATGCGTGAGCTACATTCAGTTTCTCGGCGCCGCCGGAGTAGTGACCGGCTCCAAGCATCTGATCAGCACTTCTTCCAATGGCGGTAACGACGGATTCCGTGTTCTGGTGGACTGTGGCCTGTTTCAGGGTCAGAAAGAATGGCGGGAGCGCAATTGGAAAGACACGCCTGTGCCGGCGCGCCAAATCAACGCCGTTATTCTGACCCACGCCCACCTCGATCATTCCGGGTGGATCCCGCGCCTGGTCAAGGAAGGGTTTCGCGGCGCCATTTACGCTACGCCCCCCACCATAGACCTCTGCCGAATCCTGCTTCCCGATTCCGGCCACCTGCAGGAAGAAGACGCCGAATTCCACAACCAGCATAAGACCTCCAAGCACGCGCCCGCATTGCCGCTCTATACCGCCGAAGAAGCGCAGAGTTGCCTGCAATATTTCCAGCCGGTTCAGGATGGAACGACGGTGCAGGTCTGCTCTGAGCTTTCCTTCCGTTTCGTTCGCTCGGCGCACATCCTGGGCGCCGCCATGGCTGAAGTTGTGCTCAAGCTCAACGAGCGATCGCGGCGCCTGCTCTTCACGGGTGACATCGGGCGCGTGCGCGACCAGAACATCGCGCCCGGCAAGGTGGTGCACTCCGGACCCACTGAAGGCGAAGTTGCGGACGTAGTGGTCATGGAATCCACCTATGGCAATCGGTCGCACCCGGATGCCGATCCCCGTCCCCAACTGGCCGAACTGATTCGCCAGACCGTGCAGCGCGGCGGCTCCGTCGTGGTTCCCGCCTTTGCCGTGGAGCGCACTCAGAAATTCCTCTTCATGCTCAAGGAGCTTATGGAGTCGGGGCAGATTCCGCGCGTGCCCGTGCACGCTGATAGTCCCATGGCCATCAGCGCGGTGGAAGTTTTCCTCAAGTACAAAGATGAGTACAGCGAAGAAGCCAAGCGCCTGATCGGCCACTATGGTTCGCCGCTTCAGTGGCCAGGCTTCTACTTCGATTCCACTGCCGAGCAGTCGAAGAAAATTAACGAGCTGCGGTTCCCCGCTATTATCGTTTCCTCCAGCGGCATGGCCACGGGCGGCCGCATCCTGCACCACCTCGCGCAGCGCTTGCCCGATCCGCGCAATCTGATTCTGTTTATTGGCTTCCAGGCGCCGGGCACGCGCGGCGCTACCATCAAGAGCGCTGCCAAGGAAGTTAAAATCTTCGGGCAGGTGGTCTCTATCCGCGCTCAGGTGGCCGCCCTGGAGCAGTTCAGCGATCACGCGGACACTCCTGAACTCCTGCAATGGTTGCGCACCTTTCCGCAAAAGCCGGCCGTCACTTATCTCGTCCACGGCGAGCCCGCGGCTGCTACCGCCCTTCGCCAGGCGATGACTCAGGCTCTGGGCTGGGACGTTGAGGTGGCGCAGTGGATGGAAAAAGTTCCGATTAAGTGACGACTGAAGAATGTAGATTGAAGATTGCAGGACGACAGCGCTCGTGTAGCTTAGGGTTTGCTGACGGCTGAGTGCTGAGCGCTGATCAACGCAATCTTCAATCTTCAATCATCAATAACCATGAGACATCTTGGCAACACGGTCCTCGCCTTTCTTGTCCTCCTGCTCTCTTCAACGGCGTGGGCACAAACCCCGCCCGTGCCTGCCGGACGCTGGGCGCTGGCGTGGAGCGATGAATTTAACCGGCCCGATGGTTCCAGCCCCGACCCTGCCAAGTGGACTCTTGAAGTCGGCGGCGGCGGCTGGGGCAATCACGAGCTGGAGTATTACACCGACCGGCCGGAGAACGCCCGTATCGAGCACGGCCATCTCGTCATCACCGCGCTCCGCCAAAACTTCACCGGGGCCGATGGAGTTACGCGCAGCTACACCTCCGCTCGTCTGAAGACCCTGGGTAAGTTCTCCGTCACCTACGGCCGTGTTGAGGCGCGTGTCAAGATTCCCCGCGGGCAGGGCGTGTGGCCTGCATTCTGGATGCTGGGCAGCAACATTGATCAGATTGAGTGGCCGAAATGCGGCGAGATTGACATTATGGAGAACATCGGGCGCGAACCGGCAGTGGTGCACGGCACCATTCACGGTCCCGGCTACTCCGGCGACAAAGGCATAGGCGCGCCGTTTTCCTTGCGCCATGGGCGCTTCGCGGATCACTATCACGTGTTTGCCGTGGACTGGGAGCCCAACCGGATTCGCTTCTACGTGGACCGCAAACTCTATGCCACCCGCACCCCTGCCGATCTGCCGAAAGGTGCGAAGTGGGTTTTCGACCAGCCGTTCTTCCTATTGCTGAATTTCGCTGTGGGAGGCGACTGGCCCGGTTCTCCGGATAACAGCACCCAATTCCCGCAGCAGATGCTGGTGGACTACGTCAGGGTGTACCGCCGCGCGGACCAATAGGTACAACCAGCTTCTCCGTCGCCAACTGCCCCGGTTTTCAATCGTCAACCATCAATCTACAATCTTAGATTGTATGACCGCACAGGATTTCAAGAAGCTGCTGGATGCCGCCGAGAAAAGCCCTGAACAGGTAGCGCGGGCGGTTATGGGATTGCCTGCCAAGGTGCTGCAGTACAAGCCCGCGCCAGACAAGTGGTCGGTGCAGGAAATCCTGGCTCACCTGGCCGATTCGGAACTGGTCTACGGTTATCGCCTGCGCCAGGCCATCGCCGACAAGGAGCCTACCTTCGCGCCTATTGACCAGGACGCGTGGGCTGCCAAGCTGGGCTACATGGAGCCGACCACGCCGGAACTGATTGCGCTCTACTCGCTTCTGCGCCGCGCCAACCTGCGTGTATTGCGGCGGCTCATGCCCGCCGACCTGGACAAGGGCGGCTTTCATCCCGAGCACAAGCGCAAGGTCACCGTGGCCGAGATCGTGGAAATGATGGCAAAGCACGGCCCCAGCCATCTGGAGCAGATCGAGCGCCTGAAGCAGATGGCCGGCGGCAGCACGCCGCCGCGAGCAGGCAAAAAGCCGCGCGTCCACTAACTTAATTGAAGATTGACGATTGCGATTGGACAATCTCTTCGACAACCTACCTTCCCACTGTCATCCTGAGAAAGCGCGACCGAGCCCTGCGAGGGAGAGCGACCGAAGGACCCCTGCATTGGATGGAACCGCCGATACTGATCCAGGGAATTCAGCAAAACCATATGGATCGGTAACCCGGAGAGGTGCTGGCGGGATTTAATTGCCAATCATCAATCTCGTCAATTCCCGAATACTGAATTCGTAAACCGCACCATCGCGTCGAGTTTGCGGCGCGCGTTGCCGGAGTCCAGCGACTGCACCGCCAGGGGCACAGCGTCGCGGATGTGGTCGGCGCAAGCTGCGGCCACCAGCGCAGCGGCGGCGTTGAGCAGCACCACATCCCGGCAAGCGGATTTCTTGCCGTCCAGAATTTCGCGAATGATGGCGGCGTTGTCTGAGGCATCGCCCCCGGAGATGGCCTGCAGGCTGGCGCGCGAAAACCCGAACTCCTCCGGCGTCACTTCATAGGTACGCACGCTGCCTTCGCGCACTTCGGCCACGCGGGTCGGGCCAGTGATGGTGATTTCGTCCAGGCCGTCGTCGCCGTGGACCACGAGGGCGCGATGCACCCCCAGCATGCTAAGTGCTTCCGCCAGTTTCTCCACCAGCTCGGCCGAGTAAACGCCTACCACCTGGGCCGACGCCGAAGCCGGATTGGTAAGCGGCCCTAGCAAGTTGAATACCGTGCGCAGGCGCAACTCGCGGCGCGCGGGCTGCACGTATTTCATGGCCGAGTGCATGGCGGGCGCGAACAGAAAGGCGATGCCCACCTGCTCCAGGCAGGCGGCAATGCGCGCCGCCGGCAGGGAAATGTTCACCCCCAGCGCTTCCATCACGTCAGCAGAGCCGCACTTGGAAGTCACGCTGCGATTGCCGTGCTTGGCCACGCGCACACCGGCGCCGGCTACCACCAGCGCTGTGGCCGTAGAAACATTGAAGGTACCGCTGGTATCTCCCCCGGTGCCGCAGGTGTCCACCAGGGCATCGCGCTCGGTGCCGCTCACGTCCAGCGCGGAGTCGCGGCTGCGGGGCAGGGGGGAGGCGGCAGCTCGTATGGCCTCAGCGAATCCGACAATCTCCTCTACGGTTTCACCCTTCATGTGCAGAGCGACCAGCAGGGCCGCGATCTGCGCATCGCTGCAGCCGCCAGAGAGAATTTCCGACATGACCGCGCGCGCCTCCTCGCGGGCCAGCGACTCGCGGTGGTTGGCGATGCGGTGGAGCGCGTCAGTTATTGTGGTTGTCAGTTGCCAATCCCAATTGCCGCTTCGGAACAATCATCGCACAAACCTCGCACGCCCCAGAGCTGCCCCCTGACCACTTCCTCCTGATACAATCAAAAGTTTGCTGCGTGAGGTCAGAGTGCGCAGGCAAGCCTCTCTTTATGAAAATCCACGAGTATCAAGCCAAGGGAATTCTCGCCCGCTACGGCGTAGCTGTGCCCCGCGGCGAGGTGGCTACTACGCGCGAGCAGGCGGAATCCGCCGCACAGAAGCTGTTCGAGCAGGGCGCTCAGGGCGTAGTGGTCAAGGCGCAAATTCACGCCGGGGGGCGCGGCAAGGGCGGCGGCGTGAAGATTGCCAAGTCCGCCGCTGAAGCGGCGGAGATCGCCGGCCGAATGTTGGGCATGAAGCTGGTCACCCACCAGACCGGGCCCGAGGGCAAGGAAGTTCATCGCCTGCTCATCGAGGAAACGCTGCCCATCGAACGCGAGCTCTATTTGGGAATCGTGCTCGACCGCGCCGCGGCGCGGCCGGTGTTCATGGCATCCGCCGCCGGCGGCATGGAAATCGAGCAGGTGGCGGCGGAGAATCCCGATGCCATCATCAAGGAATACGTTGACCCCGGCACCGGCCTCCTCGCATTCCAGGCGCGCAAGCTGGCATTCGGCCTGGGGCTGGCAAAACTGATCGGCCAAGCCAGCCAGTTCATGACCGGCCTTTACCGGGCCTTCGAGGAAACTGACGCCTCATTGATGGAAATCAACCCGTTCATCACCACCAGGGATGGCCGCCTGTTCGCGCTCGACGCCAAGATTAATTTCGATGACAACGCCCTGTTCCGCCACAAGGACATCAAGGAACTGCGCGACGCCACCGAGGAAGATCCGCTGGAAGTGGAAGCCTCCAAGTACGCGCTCAACTACATCAAGCTGGACGGCAATGTTGGCTGCATGGTGAATGGCGCCGGTCTGGCCATGGCCACCATGGACATCATCAAGTATGCCGGCGGCATGCCTGCCAACTTCCTGGATGTGGGCGGCGGCGCCAATGCTGAGCAAGTCACGCACGCCTTTGAAATCCTGCTGATGGATAAGAATGTGCGCGCGGTGCTGATCAACATTTTTGGCGGCATCCTGCGCGTGGATACGCTGGCCAACGGTCTGGTCGAAGCGGCCCGCAAGACCAACATTCAGCTTCCGATCGTCCTCCGCCTGGAAGGCACTAACGTGGAGAAGGGGCGCGAGATCCTGAAGGAATCGGGCATCAACTTCATCGTGGCAGACACCATGAAGGATGCGGCGGAAAAGGTGGTAGCGGCGGCAGGGGCGTAGCTCTGTCTCAGTAGTAGCGGGGTCCACATGACCTCGCGATAGCCGGCCAAGCCGGCGCCATAAGGGAATCATGAGCATTCTGGTCAATAACAGCACGCGGGTAATCGTTCAGGGACTCACGGGCAAGGAAGGCACCTTCCACGCCAAAACGTGCGCCGAGTACGGCACCAAAATCGTAGGCGGGGTAACGCCAGGCAAGGGCGGCACCACGCATGAGGGTTGGCCGGTGTTTAATACCGTGCAGCAGGCGGTGGACGCGACCGGGGCCGACGCCTCGGTCATCTTTGTGCCGCCGCCGTTCGCTGCCGACGCCATCATGGAGGCCGCCGATGCCGAGATCGAACTCATCGTCTGCATCACCGAGGGCATTCCCACGCTCGACATGGTGCGTGCCTGGGAGTTCCTGCAGGACCGGCGTTCGCGCTTGATCGGGCCCAATTGCCCAGGCATCATTTCGCCCGGCAAGTGCAAAATCGGCATTATGCCGGGACACATTCACAAGGAAGGCAACGTGGGTATCGTATCGCGCTCCGGCACGCTGACCTACGAAGCCGTGCACCAGCTTACGAGGCGGGGCATCGGGCAATCCACCGCCCTTGGTATCGGCGGCGATCCCATCATCGGCACAAACTTCGTGGACGCGCTGGAGCTTTTCGAGAAAGACCCACAGACCGAAGCCATCGTCATGATCGGCGAAATCGGCGGCAATGCCGAAGAGACCGCGGCCGAGTACATCAAGGCGCGCGTGCGCAAGCCGGTAGTGTCGTTCATCGCCGGGCAAACAGCGCCTCCGGGCCGACGCATGGGGCACGCTGGTGCCATCATTTCCGGCGGGCACGGCACCGCCGCGGAAAAAATCCGCGCCCTGGAAGCCGCCGGCATTCGCGTGGCCAAGTCGCCCGCGGTGATCGGGGATACTGTGATTGAGGCAATGCGAAAATCGGTGCCGGTGTGAGTGGCAGTTGCCAAGTGCCTACTACCCAGTACTCCGTAAGGGCTAACAGCTAAAAGCTAACAGC
>Ga0134126_10004193_pt1 | contig 18053 bp, 14 predicted proteins | sample KB31752_FD_96881 | JGI IMG/M metagenome (GOLD analysis project Ga0134126, IMG submission 96881) | Terrestrial soil microbial communities with excess Nitrogen fertilizer from Kellogg Biological Station, Michigan, USA - KB3-175-2 | ecosystem: Environmental > Terrestrial > Soil > Unclassified ...
ACGACCGAGATGCCGTCACCTTGCGCATGCACGATGACCGGGTTGAGATCGATCTCCGCAATCTCATCGGCGTGATCGGCTGCGAAATGCGACAGCTTCACCATGAGATCGGCGAGCGCTTCGGTGTCGGCCGGTGGCAAGCCGCGATGCGGGCCGAGAATCTGCGCACCCTTGAGCCGCGCGATCAGCGCGCACGCCGCGACGTGATCGAGCGGCACGGGCGCCAGTGCGACGTCGCCGAGCGCTTCCACCAATACCCCGCCGAGTCCGACCATCAGCAGCGGCCCCCATTGTGGATCGCGGTTGATGCCGAGAATGACCTCGCGCCCGGAGGCTGCCATTGGCTGCACCAAAATCCCGTCGATGCGCGCGTGCGGCGCGTGCTTTTTCGCGGCGGCGAGAATGCGTTCATAACCGGCATGCACTGCTTCTGCCGCGAGATTGAGGGCGACCGCGCCGGCCTCGGTCTTGTGCGGGATATCCACGGATTGGACCTTGAGCGCGACGGTGCCGCCATTTTTCTTCGCCGCAGCTTCGGCCTCGGTTGCCGAGCGGGCGAGCTGGCCGGTGTTGCCGCTGCCGATGCCGTAGGCTGCCAGCAACGGCCGCGCCTGCCATTCGGTCAATACCGGTCCCGCCGCCGCCAGCATCGTACTGACGGATTTGCGATCCGGCGCTACAGGCGCGTCAACTTTGGATTGTTTCAGGAATTGTTCGCGGAAAACACGATAGTCCGCCATGACGCGCATGGTGCGCGCGCAGCTCTGCACGTTGGTGAACAGCGGGTAACCGGCTTCATTGAGAATTTCGACGCTGCGGTCCGATGGCAAGGTATAGGTCCACATGAACACAGGCTTGCTGGAATTGCGCGCGAGATCCTTCAGCCGTTGCAGATCGTTTTCCAGAAACGCCGAACGGCGCGCGGTCACGACCACCATCACGCCATCGATCAGCGGCGACTTCGCGACGAGCCGCGCGAATTCCGCGTAGCCGAGCTTGTGCACGCCCTGCGCTGTCGAATCGACGGGATTTTGCGAGGTGCCGTAAGACGGGATTTGCGCGTCGATCTCAGCACGAGTTGCTTTATCGAGTTCGGGGACGTCGAGGCCGGCATTGACGCAGGCATCCGCCATCCAGACACCGGCGCCGCCCGACGACGTGCAGATGCCGGCGCGCTTTCCGGCCGGCAGCTTGTCGCCGTACGCCAGGAAGCCGACGGCGGTGTCGATCATCTCGTCGAAGTCGCGGCCCTCGATCAGGCCGTAATGCTGGAACATCGCACGATAAGTCGCGGCCGAACCGGCCAGCGCCGCGGTATGCGAGGCAACGGCGCGACTGCCGGCTTCGGTCTGGCCGATCTTGCCGACGATCAGCAGTTTTCCAAGCTTCAGCGCCTTTTCGGCGACGCGTTTGAATTTCGCCGGCGTCTTCACGTCTTCGAGCAGCAACAGGAAAACGTCGGTTTTGTCTTCGTCGAGCATGTGATCGACGAAATCGAAAACCTCGAGTGCGGCTTCATTGCCGGTCGTCACGATGTGACGAAACGAGATATTCCGCTGCCGGGCGCGATCGAAGAATGCGAATCCGAGGCCGCCGCTTTGTGACACCACCGATACCTGGCCGCGGCCGAGCGGGTGCTTCGGCAACAGCGCACCGGCGCTCTTGTCCATTGCGGGGCTGAAAGTGGGGCAGAGCGCGGCGGCAATATTGGAAAAGCCTTCGGTATTCGGTCCGCTCACCGCCATGTCGTAGCGCGCCGCAGTGGCGCGGATTTCCGCCTGCATGCGTGCGCCCGTCTCGCCCGGCTCTTCGGCAAAACCTGAACTCAAAATGACGGCGGCCTTGATCCCCGCCTTTCCGCAACGCTCGAGTTCGGCGGGAATGTATTGTGCAGGCACGATGAGAATCGCGAGATCGACGACTTCGGGCAGGTCTGCGACTGACGGATAGGCTTTCAGCCCTTGGACTTCCGTCGCGCTGCGGCTGACCGGATAGACTTTCCCTATGTACGGGTGGCTTAAAATTATTTCGAGGATGCGGCCGCGCAAGCCGTGCACGTCGGACGATGCGCCGACGACGGCGAGCGATTTCGGCGACAGCAATTTTCCGATGTCGGGCAAGGTGCTTCCAGCCTTTCAGCGTAGTCCGAGCCCGCGCGCGATGATACCGCGCAGGATTTCGGTCGTGCCGCCCTGGATGGTCAGCTTGGGCGCGATCATTGTCGCGAACGCAAGCTGGTCGTCCAGCGTGGCGCGGTTACCGATTTCCGGTTCGAGAAATGCGGCAAGTTCGCGCACGCGGTTCGGCAATTTTTGTTCCCAGATCGTGCCGAGATCTTTCACGATCGATCCTTCCACGACCGGCTCCTTGCCGGCCTGTAACATGCCGGCGACGGACACCGACATGCGCCGAAGCGTGTGCAATTGCGCGACGAGGCGGCCAAGCCCTTCAGCGCTGCGCAAATCGGGATCGGGTCCGAGCGCGCGGATCAACTCGAGCATCACGTAGAAAGTTTCGAGGAATCGCTCCGGCCCGCTGCGCTCATAAGCAAGCTCGCTCGTCGCTTGTTTCCATGCGCCGTCGATCTCGCCCATCACGTGGTCGTCGGGGATGAACGCGTTGTCGAATACGACCTCGTTGAAATCGTGCTGACCGGTCATCTGGTAGATCGGATTGACCGTGATGCCGAGTGTTTTCATGTCCACGAGAAATTGCGTGAGCCCGTGGCGGCGATTTTCGTTGGTTGGCGGCGAGGTGCGGAACAGGCCGAGCATGTAATCGGCGATGTGGGCGTTACTGGTCCAGATCTTGCTGCCGCTGATGCGCCAGCCGCCTTCCGCTTTCGTTGCCTTGGTCTTGGCCGCGAAAAGATCGGAGCCGGAGCCCGGTTCGCTCATGCCGATGACGAAGCAAAGCTCGCCGCGGCACACACGGGGAAGGATGTCCTGCTTGATGTGTTCCGGCGCGTATTTGAGCAGGATCGGTCCGCTCTGCCGGTCGGCGACAAAGTGCAACCGCACCGGCGCATTTGCGACGCGGAATTCTTCCGTCACGACGTAGCGCTCGAGAAAGCTGCGCTCGTGGCCGCCATATTGCTTCGGCCAGGTCATGCCGATCCAGCCTTTGGCGCCAATCCGCTTGCTGAATTCCGGATTGTGCGAGTCGCCATGACCGGGACGATGCGGATCGAATGTACCCGCGGCGATTTCCTCGGCGAGAAACGCACGCACTTGCGTGCGCAACCTTTCGCATTCGGGCGGCAGGCGGATCTGGTCGAAGTTGAGGGCGGTGGTCATGCGATTTTATCGTCAGCGGGACGCGATAAGAGGCCAGAATTCGTCGGCACCGCGCCTGGCGACGTGCTTGCCAAGCTCGGCTGCCCAGTGGCTGTCATTGCCGAAGTCGTCGCGCCACGCGAGGATGCGAAGCGTGAAACGGTGCAGCACGTGTTCGTTGGTGAAGCCGATGGCGCCGAAAACCTGATGCGCGATCGCTGCGCCTTCGGTGGCGGCTTCGGCAGATCGGATTTTTGCGGATGCGACCTCGAGGAGAACCGCGTCATCGAACTTGTCGGCCTGCGCGATGGCGTCGGCCGCCGAGCCCGCGGCCGTGAGTGCCGCCGCGACTTCGCCGGCAAGCCGTGCAAGATTTTGTTGCACGGCCTGGAATTTCCCGATTTTCCGTTCAAATGCCACGCGTTCATTGGCGTAGGCAACGCTGAGCGACAGAATCGTTTCAAGCGCGCCGGCGGTCGCGATGCTGCGTACGGCCGCGCCCATCAGCATCAGCGATGTCTGGTCGAAGCCGGCAGGGGCGGGTGCGCTACGGATCGGCCTGACGCGCTCGAAGGCAACGGTATTGGTGGCATCGCCCGCAAGATTCTGGCCATCGGCAATACGGCAATCCTTGGCGGCGGCCAATGCAACGACCGCGCCTTTGCTGCTGCCGGCGAATACGGCGATGTGTTGCGCATCGTGCGCGAACGGAATGCGACTGGCACGTCCGTTTAGCGTGCCGCCGTCGTCCAGCATAATGCCGTCGCGCGGCTGCGCCGGTGCAACCGTCATGGCACCGATAGGTGCTTCGATACCGGCGCGTGCAAGCAGCCAACCCGCCAACAGCGTTTCGGCCAGCGGCACCGGCAACGCGGAACGTCCGGCGATACTTAGAATTTCAAATCCGTCGGCGAGGCTCGCGCCGGACCCGCCGAATTTCTCCGGCACCCAGGCTAGCGGCAAGCCGGCATCAGTGACCGCGTGCCAGAACGATGCCTTCCAGCCGTCGTCCTTTGCGCGATTTACGGTCTGGGGATCGGCGAAGTCCGCGAAGATACGCGCCGCCGTCTCGGCGACGATATGGTCACTCTCGCCCGCCACGATTGCTACCGGTCCAAACTCTTGCCTCCACGTTGGCACTCGCCGCCAGCGTGGTTTTCGATGCCGGCATCGTGGGGGCTGGCCAGAATATTGGCAAGGAGGCAGTGGAGCCGTCGAATATCGCCTGTTCCCGCCCGCCGTATTTCCCGAGTTTCATTTAATGCTGCGCTGCAATCCGGCGTGATGCGTTTTGTCCGGTTGATCGGAGAAACCGCACCGGGTAGCGTGAGCGTCAAAACAACTAACAATAGCGCTGGTGGCTGGTATTGCCTCCATCCAGCGCGGCCACGGGGAGGATAAAATGAGAGCAAAAATCACCGCATTGGCGGCTGCGATTCTGGCCGTCTCATCACTTGCGGGCGTGCAGGCAGCGGAGCCCAAGCATGGCGGCATCCTGCACATCTATCACCGCGAAACGCCGCCCAGCCTTTCGATCCACGAAGAGGCGACGTTCTCCGTGAACGTGCCGGCGATGCCGATCTTCAACAATCTTGTCGTTTACGATCAGCACAAGCCGCAGAACTCGATGGGGACCATCGTTCCTGATCTCGCGGACAGTTGGGCGTGGAGCAAGGACAACCTTTCGCTCACGTTCAAATTGCATCAGGGCGTCAAGTGGCACGACGGACAGCCCTTCACCAGCAAGGACGTGAAGTGCACGTTCGATCTCATCCAGGGCAAAGGGCAGGACAAGCTCCGCAAGAATCCCCGCAAGGATCTGTTCGACAATATTACCGACGTGACGACGAACGGCGATTATGAGGTGACGTTGCATCTCAAGCGGCCGCAGCCGTCCATCCTGGCGATGCTCGCATCCGGCTATACGCCGATGTACTCGTGCCACGTGCCTGCCGCGCAGATGCGTACGCATCCGATCGGAACCGGGCCGTTCAAATTCGTCGAGATGAAGCAGAACGAGTCGATCAAGCTGACGAGGAACCCTGATTATTTCAAAAAGGGCCTGCCATATCTCGATGGGATCGAGTTCACGATTATCCGCAATCGTGCGACCGCGGTGCTTGCCTTCGTTGCCGGCAAGGTCGACATGACCTTTCCGACGGAAATGACCAAGGCACTCGAAACCGACATCAAGAAGCAGGACCCGACAGCGATCTGCGAAATCGCGCCGATCAACGTCAGCAGCAACCTCATCCTCAATCGCGACAAGCCGCCTTTCGACAATCCTGATCTGCGCAAGGCCCTGGCGCTCTCGCTCGATCGCAAGTCCTTCATCGACATTATCTTCCAGGGCGAGGGTGACGCCGGTGGCGCGCTGTTGCCGCCGCCCGAAGGCGTCTGGGGCATGCCGAAGGATATGCTCAAGACCATTCCTGGCTATGGCGATGTGCAAAAAGATCGTGAACAAGCACGCGCAATCATGACCAAGCTTGGCTACAGCAAGGACAAGCCGCTCAAGCTCAAGGTGTCGACCCGCAATCTCGCTACCTACCGCGATCCCGCGGTCGTTCTGATCGATCAGCTCAAGACGATCTACATCGACGGCGAACTCGACCCGGTGGAATCGAGTGCGTGGTTCGCCAAAGTCGCGCGCGGCGACTATTCGGTCGGGCTCAATCTGACCGGCAACGGTATCGACGATCCCGATCAGGCTTTCTACGAGAATTTCGGCTGCGGATCGCAACGTAACTACACGCATTATTGCAACAAGGATCTGCAAAAGCTTTTTGACGAGCAATCACAGGAAACCAACGTCGAGAAGCGCAAGAAGCTCGTGTGGGAAATCGACAAGAAATTGCAGGAGGATGTGGCGCGTCCGATCCTGATGCACGCGCGGACCGGCACCTGCTGGAAGCCGTTCGTGAAGAACATGACGATCATGAACAACAGCGCTTACAACGGCTACCGTTACGAAGACGTGTGGCTGGATAAATAAGAACTGCACGAGGTGAGCGCGCGCGGCGGCCGAAGAGGCCGTCGCGGCGTCTCATAATGGCGCCGGCCATGAGGGGCGGCTGGCGCTATCCCCGCGAGACCATGGGAGGATGCGTTGGGGAGTTATCTGATCAGGCGCTTCTTCTTGATGCTCCTGACGTTGTTCGGAATTTCCGTGCTGGTTTTCGTGATGCTGCGGCTCGTCCCCGGCAACATCGCGGATATTCTGTTCGACGCCGCCGGCATGATCGATGTCTCCGACAAGGTAAAGCTGGAGCACGATCTCGGCCTCGATAAGCCGATCGTCATTCAATACGTGAACTGGATCGACGGGCTGGCGCACGGCGATCTCGGATATTCCTACGTCTCCGAAAAGCCGGCGTTGCAGGAGATCGCGCCGCGCATTCCGATCACGGCAAAACTTGCGGGCCTTGCGCTCCTGTTCGCCGTGTTGTTCGGCGTCCCGCTCGGCGTCATCAGCGCGGTCAAGCAGAACACGCCGCTCGACTACTTTTTGAGGGTGATCAGTTTGAGCGGGCTGTCGATGCCATCGTTCTGGCTCGGCTTGCTGGTGCTGATGGCGTTCGTCGCTTATTCCGGCACGCTGCCGATCTACACCGACCCGCCGAAGGGATTCTGGAACTCGTTATGGCTTTACAGTGTGCCAGCCATCGCCGTCGGTTTCCGCTCCTCGGCGCTGGTCATGAGACTGACACGCTCGTCGATGCTGGAAGTGCTGCGGCAGGATTATATCCGCACCGCGCGCGCCAAGGGCGCGTCCGCTTCCAACGTCAATTACAATCACGCGCTACGAAACGCGGTATTGCCTGTCGTCACCGTCATCGGCCTCGAGGCGGCCTTTCTCATGGGCGGGCTGATCGTCACCGAAACGGTGTTCAATATTCCAGGTGTCGCGCGCTTTCTGGTCGAAGCGATCCGCTGGCGCGACTATCCGATCGTGCAGAATCTCGTGATGTTCATTGCCTTCGTCGCGGTGTTCATAAACTTCCTGATTGATCTGCTTTACGCCGTGCTCGATCCGCGCATCAAGTACGCGGGCTGAGAAATGGGAGCGCGTTAAATGGCCATCGTCGATTACGTCGCCGAGCCTGCCCCGGTCGAGAAAATCCGCGCCGACGGGTTATGGTCGCGCATCCGCTATTATGCCGTGTCGCATCCGCTTGGAGTCGTGGGCGCCGTAATCATGGCGGTATTCGTCTTTGCCGCCGTGTTCGCCAATTTTCTCACGCAATATGATCCCGTCACGACCAATGCGGCGCTTTCGCTTGCGCCGCCGAGCGACGCCCATTGGCTCGGTGCCGACGCCATGGGCCGCGATATCTACGCCCGCATCATCTACGGCGCGCGCATTTCATTGGCCGTCGGGCTCGGCTCGTCCTTCCTTGGCTGCGCGCTCGGCGTCGTGTTCGGCCTTGCATCGGGTTATATGGGTGGCTGGGTCGATCTCATTATCCAGCGCGTCGTCGACGTGCTGCAATCGGTGCCGCTGCTTGTGCTGGCCTTGGTGATGGCGGCCTCGCTCGGTCCGGCGCTGGACAACACCATTGTCGCCATTGCGCTGCCCCTCGTGCCTTACGCCGCCCGCGTCATCCGCTCGAACACGATGGCGCTGCGCGAACAGCCTTTCGTCGAGGCCGCGCGCGCGGTCGGCATGAGCGAGTTCCGCATTGCCGTGCGCCACGTGCTGCCGAATACGCTGGCGCCGCTGATCGTGATCGCGACCGCGCAACTTGGCGCCGCGATTCTCACCGAAGCGTCGTTGTCGTTTCTCGGCCTCGGCGTGCCGGAGCCGCACCCGTCGTGGGGTCGCATGCTGTCCGAATCGGCGGCCGAATATGTGCGCGTGGCGCCGTGGCTGGTGATTTTCCCGGGCATCGCGATCAGCCTTGCGGTGTTCGGCACAAATCTGTTCGGCGACGCGCTGCGCGATATTCTCGATCCGCGGTTGCGGAACTAGCGTATGATCCCGGGAAGTCGACATCCGTTTCCGGACAGGATCATGCGCCATCGCGAAACGATTGGTCGCGACTCGCAATGACCGTAACGACCAGTGAGCGTGAAGCGGTTAAGCCTGTGGCGGGCGATGCTCCGGAAGCGGACGTCGCGCCGTTGCTGGAAGTCAATGGCCTGCAGACATTTTTCGATCTCCGTCATGGCGTCGTCAAAGCCGTGGACGGCATGACCTTTTCGCTCGCGCCGGGAGAGACCCTGGCGATCGTCGGCGAATCCGGCTGCGGCAAGAGCATCACCGCATTGTCGCTCATGCGGCTGGTGCCGGAGCCGCCTGGCCGCATCGCCGGAGGCTCGGTCAAGCTCGCGGGTGTCGACCTGCTCAAGCTTAGCGACGAAGCGATGCGCCGCGCCCGCGGCAAGGACATCGCGATGATCTTCCAGGAGCCGATGACGTCGCTCAATCCCGTACTGATGATCGGCAACCAGATCGCAGAAGTGCTGTTGCTGCATGAGTCGATCAGCCGCCAGCAGGCGGCGGCGAAGGCGATCGAGATGCTGCGTCTTGCACGCATCCCGGAGCCTGAGCAACGCGCCAGGGAATACCCGCATCAGCTTTCCGGTGGCATGCGCCAGCGTGCGATGATCGCGATGGCGCTCGCCTGCAATCCGAAAGTGCTGATCGCCGATGAGCCGACAACCGCGCTCGATGTCACCATCCAGGCTCAGATTCTCGACATCATTCTCGACCTCCAGCGCAAGCTTGGCACCGCGGTCGTCTTGATCACGCACGATCTTGGTGTTGTCGCCGAGACTGCGCATCGCGTCATCGTCATGTATGCCGGCCGCAAGGTGGAAGAATCGTCGGTGGAGGAGCTGTTCGCGCGGCCGCAGCATCCCTACACGCACGGCTTGATGGCCTCGATTCCACGCCTTGCACTGATGCGTGGCGAGGAGGAAGCCGCCACGGCGCGCTTGCAGGAAATTCCCGGGATGGTGCCGGCCCTTACCGATTTGCCGGACGGTTGTGTGTTCGCGCCGCGTTGTCAGCATGCCGAGGACCGCTGCCGCAAGACCTATCCGCCTTACGAAGAAAAGCGGCCGGGCCACTGGGCCGCTTGCTGGCGCTCGCACGAGCTTTACGGAGACAGCAATGCTTGAGCCGTCTCCTGCGAAAGATGCCGCGGGCCGGGCCGCTGTGCTTGAGGTGCGCGACCTGAAAAAGCATTTTCCGATTCGCAAAGGCTTGTTGCAGCGTGCTGCCGGCACGGTGTTCGCGGTCGATGGCGTCAGCTTTTCGATCGGCGAGGGTGAGACACTCGGCCTCGTGGGCGAATCCGGCTGCGGCAAGTCGACGGTCGGCCGCACAATTCTGCGGCTGATCGAGCCGACCGGCGGCAGCATCGCCATCGGCGGCAAGGACATCACGCATTTGAACAAGAACGAACTGCGTCCTTATCGCCGCCAGATGCAGATCATCTTCCAGGATCCGTTTTCCTCGCTCGATCCGCGCATGTCGGCGGGGAACATCGTGGCGGAGCCGATGCGGGTGCATAAGCTCGCCCGTGGCGCGGAGGTGAAAAAGCGCGTTGCCGAACTGTTCGACCGCGTTGGCTTGCGCAAGGCGCAGATGGCGAATTATCCGCATCAGTTTTCCGGCGGGCAACGCCAGCGCATCGGCATCGCGCGCGCGCTTTCGTTGCAGCCGAAGCTGATCATCGGCGACGAGCCGGTTTCCGCGCTCGATGTGTCGATTCAGGCGCAGGTGCTCAATTTGATGATGGACCTGCAGCGCGACATGGGGCTCGCGTATTTGTTCATCTCGCATAATCTCGCGGTGGTCGAACACATCAGCAATCGCATCGCGGTCATGTATCTCGGGCGCATTGTCGAATACACCGACAAGCGCACGCTCTTCATGCGCCCGCAGCATCCCTACACCGAGTCGTTGCTGCTCGCGGTTCCTGTCCCCGATCCGCGCGTCAAGCGGCAGAAGCGCATCCTGCAAGGTGACGTGCCAAGTCCGATGAAACCGCCGTCCGGCTGTCATTTCCACACGCGCTGCCCCTATGCGGTCGACCGCTGCAAAGTCGAGTCTCCGGTGCTGCGCGAGGTAAAGCCGGCGCAATGGGTTGCCTGCCATTTGCGTTAGTCTCAGGGGCCGGGTCCTGTATTGTTCGCTGCGTCACAGGGAATTCCGCAATGGTCGCAAAAATAAACCCAAACCCTTTCACGACACGCCCCGAGATCGAGGGCACCTTTGGCGTCGTTACCACGACCCATTGGATTGCCACCGCGGTTGGCATGGCGACGCTGGAAAAGGGCGGAAACGCTTTCGATGCCGCGGTTGCAGCCGCGTTCACGCTGCAGATCGTCGAGCCGCATCTCAACGGTGCGGGCGGCGACGTGCCTGTGATCACGTACGACGTGCGCAAGGGAAAGGTCGAAGTGATCTGCGGCCAGGGGCCAGCGCCGGCTGGCGCCACGATGGCTCATTACAAGAGTCTCGGGCTCGATCTCGTACCCGGCACCGGGCTGCTCGCGGCCTGCGTGCCCGGTATGTTCGAGACCTGGATGCTGCTGTTGCGCGACTACGGCACCATGAAACTTGCCGATGTGCTTGCGCCCGCGATCGCTTATGCCCGCAACGGCCATCCGCTGGTCGAGCGGGCCGCCGCGACCATCGAAACGGTCGAAGAACTTTTTCGCAAGCACTGGCCGACCTCGGCCGCGGTCTATCTGCCGGGCGGCGAAGTTCCGAAGCCGGGCAGCATGTTCACTAACCGCGCGCTCGCCGATACTTATGCCCGCATCCTGCGCGAGGCAGAGAGTGCCGGCGGAAATCGCGAAGCGCAGATAGAGCGTGCGCGCAAGACCTGGTCGCAAGGTTTCGTCGCCGAGGCGATCGACAAGTTCTGCCGCACGCAGGATGTGATGGACACGAGTGGTGAACGTCATCGCGGCGTGCTCACTGGCGAGGATATGGCGCGTTGGCGGCCGCGCGTCGAAGCACCGGCGACGCTCGACTACGGCAACTACATGGTTTGCAAATGCGGGCCCTGGAGCCAGGGACCGGCGATGCTTCAGCAACTCGCGCTGATGAAGCATTTTCATCTCGGCCGGATCGATCCGACGAGCGCTGACTTCATTCACACGCTGGTCGAATGCTCAAAGCTCGCCTATGCCGACCGCGATACCTTCTATGGCGATCCGGATTTCGTCGAGGTGCCGCTCGCGACCTTGCTCTCCGACGCCTACAACGCCGAGCGAAAGAAACTCGTCGGGGACACCGCCTCGCTCGAGCAACGGCCTGGCTTCATCAAAGGTTTCGGCAAGCAGCTTTCGATTCGCGTGCCGGACGGCACGCACAAGGTGGCCGGCGCGGGCGAACCGACGGTCGGCAAAATCTGGACTCACGACGACACGCACGATCCGGGCGTCATCCTCGTCGACGATGCCAAACTCGATAGCGCCGGCGTGATGCGGGGCGATACCGTTCATTTCGACATCATCGACAAAGCCGGCAACATGGTGTCGTCGACGCCGTCAGGCGGCTGGCTGCAGTCGTCGCCCACGATTCCTGAACTCGGATTTTGTCTCGGCACGCGCGCGCAGCAATTCTGGCTCGAAGAGGGCCATCCGAATGCGCTCGCACCCGGCAAGCGTCCGCGCACGACGCTCACGCCGTCGATGGCGTTGCGCGACGGCCAGCCCTATCTCGCCTGGGGTTCACCCGGCGGCGATCAGCAGGACCAGTGGATCGCGCAATTCTTCCTGCGCCACGTCCATGCAGGCATGAACCTGCAGGAAGCGATCGATGCGCCGGCCTGGCACTCGGAGCATTTCGCGGCGTCATTCTGGCCGCGTGAGGCGCGCCCCAGCGTTCTTGTCATCGAAGGACGGGTGGGCGAGGTGACGATCGAGGAATTGCGCCGACGCGGCCATGAGGTCGAGGTCGGTCCTGATTGGTCGGAGGGCCGCCTGACCGCGGCCTCGCGTGTCGGCGAACGGCGGCGCGCCGCCGCCAATCCGCGCGGCATGCAGGGCTACGCCGCCGGCCGCTGATCCTTATTCGGCGTCGCTGGTGACGTGCCTTCGTCTGTGCTTCACCGCTGTCGCGACTTTCGGCGCCGCCGCTTCCTCGGCGACCGCGCGATAGGCGTCGACCAGTCCCGCGCCGAAATCGTTGTCGCGGCCTTTCGGACCGAGGTCTCTCGCGGTCGCGAGCAGAATTGTTCGCACGGCAGCCGGTTTGAGCTTGGGATCATGCTGAAGCATCAGCGCCACGATGCCGCTTACTTCCGCAGCCGAGAAAGAGGTACCCGATTTCACCTGGTAAGATGCATCCGGCGCTGCCACGAGAACGTTGGCGCCGGGCGCTGCTATCGCGATGTATCCCCCGCGGTTGGATTGTTCGAACAATTTGTCGTCGGAATCTGTTGCGGTCACCGCGATGACCTCGGCATCGGCCGCCGGGAAAAGCGGCGGCGATTTCGGCCCTGCATTACCCGCCGCAGCGACAAGCACGATGCCTTCCTTGTAAGCGGCCATGAGACTGCGATGGATCGCCGGATCTGACGGGCCGGCGAAGCTCATGTTGATGACCCGCGCCTTGTTTGCGGCAGCCCAGTCAAGAGATTTGAGGATGTTGAACGTCGTAGCGTCGGCGCTGTCGCCCGCCGGATCGAAAGCGCGTGCCGCAAGGATGTGCGCCGCAGGCGCGGCGCCCATTAATCGCGAATGGGCGGCGATCAGGCCGGCGATCGCGGTGCCGTGAAAATGCGGCTGGAACGGCTGCTTCAGCGTATCGAACGTGCCGGCGACCGTACCGGCAAGTTCGGGATGCGAGGCATCGACACCGGAATCGATCACGGCGACCAGTACATTGTCGCCCTTCGCTATGGCGTGTGCCTGCGGCAGATGTAGCTTCGCAAGTTCATATTGTGCGGCATCGCCTTCGGTCGGCGCGGAAGCCGGCTTTGCCTGGCTGTCTTGCTGCAGTGTGAACAGATAGTTCGGCTGCGCAGCTGACACGACCCGGTCGCCTTCGAGTGCGCGCACGACGGTTGCGACCGAACGGCGATCCGGAATGCGCCAGCGGAAGAGGGTCGTGTTGGTGAGTTGAACCCGTTGCGACTCGATGCGTGTCAGCCGGTGCCGCCGCTCAAGCGCGTCGATCGCCTGCGGCGTGATTGAATTCGGCACTTCGATGACGACTTCGTCGGGCAGATAGCGCCGCTCGTTCACCGGCGGTACGCCGCTGCCACTCCGCCGCGCGGACCGTCGCGGCGGCTGCCGTCCGGGTTGCTCGTAGACCGTGCCATCGTCGACGTATTGGCCGCCCGACTGCGAAATCGCGCCTAACACGCCGATGGCGAGGCCGGTTGCAAATCCGCCGCCAAATCCGCCTCCACCGCCGCCGGAGTAGCCGCCGCCGCGCGTTGGCGGCGCTGCGGCCGCCGGTGCGGCGCCACGGAACCCGCCTTTCACCTGCGCCGGTGCCGCACCGGCGAGAGCGAGCGACACAGCAGCCATGACGGCCAGCAGCAGTCCATTTTTATAGGCGCGCATGGCAGACCTCCCGTGTAAACGGATGTTACGCGGCCTTCATCACTCGGTCGTCGCGATGAAGCTGACGATCTTGTCTTCCTGCAATTTCTTCACCAGTTGGTCGAGATCGGCTTTCGGCGTTGCGGCCGCCGCGATGCGGACGCGGTAGAGGCCGCCGCCGGACGGGCCGCCGACGATTGCCAGCTTGTTCAATTCCAGAAATTTCGTGATATCGGCAACGTTCGTTTCCGGCTTGAAGCGGATAAGCGCGTAAGCGCCTTCGCCTGTTGTCGTCACCGGCGCCGAGGCGGTCTGGTATCCGGCCGCAGGCCTTTCCTTGACGATGACGTTGGCGATGAAGCCGGCCTGAAACAGGATCGCGACCACGGCAGCGGTCGCCGACCAGGCCAGCGTGCGGGGCGAGAGGCCGGCAAAGAATTCAGTGATGCGTGTGCGCAGGTCAGGCGACATCGCGGCCTTTCTCGTAGGCTCCGCGTCGATCCGGGCGAACAGCTTTTCCATCGCGCGGGACGAGGGCGCGCCGAGCGTTTCGTTGAGCCGGATCGTTTCGCCCAGTTCCTCGCGCACCAATTCGTAGCGACGGGCGAGTTCGCTGTCGCGCGCGAGCGCTTCCTCGACGCGCTGGGCGTCGCGGCGGCTCAGCGTCCCCGCGGCATGCCACGGCAGGAGCTGTTCGATATCGCTGCCATCGGGCGCTTCTTTGCCGGTTGCATTCATGGCCAACCTCGTTCGACTCCGTGCCCTTTCAACAGTTCGCCCAATTTCTTGCGTGCGTAGAACATGCGCGTCTTCACCGTCGCTTCGGGGATGCCGACGATCTGCGCTACCTCTTCCACGGACTTCTCATGGTAGTAGACGAGATCGACAATCTCCCGATGTTCGGCCGACAAACCGGCCAGACATTTTCGAAGCACGGTACTTTTATCCTTCTTCTCCAGCGTGATCCCGGGATCGTCGGAGGTATCCTCGATCGCCTCCGCCGTCTCTTCATCCAGCTCTTCTTCCGGCTTGCGGCGCAGAGCCGACAACGCCTTGAAACGTGCAATCGCCAGCAACCAGGTCGAGACGGCGGATCGTCCTTCGAATTTTCCGGCGTTTCGCCAGACGTCGAGAAACACGTCGCTGATCAAATCCTCCGCTGTCGCCTCGTTGCGCACGAACCGCAGTACGAACCGGAAGACACGCACGTGGTGCCGTGCAAAAAGCACCTGCATGGCGAGCCGGTCGCCGCCGGCGACCCTCCCGATCAGTATTTCGTCCGAAGTCGTTTGCATCGGTTGGGCCGTCGGCTCGTGCATAGGTCGCGGGCAGCGGCGGTCAGGTTCAAGCCGGGCGGCAAAATTCCGCCGGGCGCGGTCGTACTTCCACGGCGTCTAGGTTGCTCCCGAACGGTTCGGAGGGGCAAGCGGTCTCCTCGCGCGGCGCCCGACAGGCCCTTAAACCCACATTTGGCGGGTGTTTTTGGGAGGACTGCACAAATTTACCCGGAGGCGTGAACCTGTTTCGAGGCGGCTGCGACTGATGGGCAGGATGTGAACAGCCACATTCCTTGAACCAGGAGAGACCACCATGTTCCGCAAGCTCATTCTCGCCCTTGGCGCCACCACCGCGATCGCAGCCGCCGCGCTGACCCCCACCGCCGCTTCCGCCCATTGGCACGGCGGTCATGGCTGGCACGGCGGTCACGGCTGGCACGGGAGCCGCGGCATCCGCGTCGGCTTCTACGGCCCGGCTTATGTGGGTGACTGCTACATCGTCCGCCGCGTTGTCGAGACGCCGGTTGGGCCGCGCCTCCGTCGCGTGACGGTGTGCGACTGAACCATCCAATGCGCATTTTGATTGCCTCGGCTTCGTGCGACGAAGCCGAGGCTTTCAATTTGAATGAAGCCCGGCTTTTTCTATCCGCAAGTGCGGCGATGTTTGCTAGGCTCGGACTCAAACAACCGCCAGGGGCGTTCAGCCGCGGCGAATTTGGGAGGACACCATGACGACCAAGCCGTCACATGCGATTCTGCTTGCCTCGGCGATGACGTTCGCGCTCGCGGGACACGCCGTCGCCGGGCCCGCGCCGCAGCCGGTCACGCCGCAACTGATCGAGGCAGCCAAGAAGGAAGGCAAGGTCGTCTTCTATTCCGCGATCGACTTGAAGGTTACCCAAGGGCTCGCCAAGGTTTTCGAGCAAAAATATCCAGGCATCACGGTACAGGTCGAACGCACCGGCAGCGAGCGCATCTATCAGCGCGTGGGATAGGAACGCGCCAATAAGATCTACGCGGTCGATGTGCTCGACGGTTCCGATCAGGCGTTGTTCGTCACGTGGAAGAAGCAAGGCATTCTTGAGCCGTATATTCCCACTGAACTGATGAAGTGGCCTGCCGATCAGCGCGATCCGGACGGCATGTATGCCAGCATCCGCTTTACGCTGATGCCGATTGCCTACAATACGAAATTGGTGAAGCCGGAAGATGCGCCCAAGAGCTTCGCCGATCTGCTCGATCCGAAATGGAGCGGCAAGATCGTCAAGGCACATCCCAGCTACAGCGGCGGCATCGTGACGTCGACCTTCCAGACCGTGAAGGCCATGGGGTGGGGTTACATCGAAAAGCTTGGCAAACAAAAAGTCCTGCAAGTGCAGTCGGCGACCGAGCCGCCGAAGAAGCTTGCGCTGGGCGAGCGCGCTGTCTCCGCCGATGGACTGGAATACATGGATATCAGGGAGCAACAGGCCGGCGCGCCGATCAAGATCGTCTATCCGAAAGAGGGAACGCCGTTCATTCCCGGTTGCGAGGCGATTGCCAAGAATGCGCCGCATCCAAACGCTGCCAAGCTGTTCATGAGCTTCATGGTCTCGCGTGAGACACAGCAGTATCTTGCCGACAATGCCGGGTTGCGCTCGTTCAATCCGGACGTAAAGCTCAAGCCCGGCGTCGTGCCGCTGGCGCAGATCAAGTTGCTGCCGTCCGATCCGGTTGCGCAGGCGGCGGCGACCGAAGAAATCAAGAAAAAGTATTCGCAGTATTTCGGAATCTGATCTGTCATTGCCGGGCCGCCGCTAAACGGCGTGGCCCGGCAATCATCCTGCAGCCGGTAGCCATCTTGCAAACTGAATGGATGCGCGGGGCAGGCCCGCGCATGACTGTAAGGGAAATCCAAATATGCTCGAAGGCTTCACGCGCTCCGACATTAACACCAGCGGCGCCCGCATTGTTGCCGTCAAGGCTGGCAATGGGCCGCCACTGTTGTTGATGCACGGGAATCCGTTCACGCATCTGTCGTGGCTCAAGGTTGCGCCGGCGCTGGCGCGCGAATTTACGGTGATCTGCACGGATTTACGCGGTTACGGGGATAGTGAAAAGCCGCCGGGCGGCGCCGATCATTCAGGCTACTCGTTCCGCGCCATGGCGCAGGATCAGGTCGAGGTGATGGCGGCGTTCGGTTACGACACATTTTATGCAGCGGGACATGATCGCGGCGCGCGTGTGCTCCATCGCATGTGCCTCGACCATCCCGGCAAGGTCAAACGCGCGGCGATCCTCGATATCATTCCACAGCATCACCTGCTCAATAACATGACAAAGGAATGGGGGAGGTTTTCGTGGCACTGGCTGTTCAATATCCAGCCCGAGCCGCTGCCCGAGAAGATGATGGGTGCCGATCCCGATTGGTTCATCGAGAAAAAGCTCGCCAAGACCAAGCAGGGCCTGAGTTTCTTCGACAAGGACGCGCTTGCGGAATACAAACGCTGCTTCCGCGATCCGGCGACGATTCACGCCATCTGTGAAGACTATCGCGCCACCTTCGATGTCGATTTCGAAATGGATACCCGGGATTTCGAGGCGGGCCGCAAGATCACATGCCCGACGCTGGTGTTGTGGGGGGCGACCGGCGGCGTGGGTCGCAATCACAAGCCGGGTCCGGGCGAAATCTGGGAGCGCTATGCGACAAATATCGTCGGCGCCAGGGCGCTGCCATGCGGGCATTATCTGTCCGAGGAGGCGCCCGAGGAAACAAAAGCCGCGTTACGCGAATTCTTCGCCGCCTAGGTGCTTGACTCCGTGTGCGGCGGGCAGAACTCTGCAGCGGCGAGGAGCAGGGAGTTGTGTCTGCAATGACTTTGGCGGAAACCGGTGACGGGTTCGCAGTTGTCGCGGACAACGCGAGTAAGCTGTTTCTCGACGGAACCGTCGTGGCTTTCCAGCAACTCACGCTGGCCGTCCGCAAGCAGGAAATCCTTTGTATCGT
>Ga0134126_10004194_pt1 | contig 18051 bp, 17 predicted proteins | sample KB31752_FD_96881 | JGI IMG/M metagenome (GOLD analysis project Ga0134126, IMG submission 96881) | Terrestrial soil microbial communities with excess Nitrogen fertilizer from Kellogg Biological Station, Michigan, USA - KB3-175-2 | ecosystem: Environmental > Terrestrial > Soil > Unclassified ...
CACCCTGCTGTCCCAGGCGTGCGCCATGGTCGACGCGGCCTACGACGGCCTGTACGAGTTCCTGCGGCCCGGCGTGCGGGAGAACGAGTGCGTCGGGCTGGTGAGTAAGGTCCTGTACGACCTGGGCAGCGAGTACGTCGAGGGCGTGAACGCGATCTCGGGTGAGCGCTGCTCACCGCACCCGCACGTGTACTCCGACCGGCTGATCCGCCCGGGCGACCCCGCGTTCTTCGACATCCTGCACAGCTATAACGGCTACCGGACCTGCTACTACCGGACATTCGCCGTCGGCAGCGCCTCGCGCGCGCAGCGCGACGCCTACGTGCGCTGCCGGGAGTACATGGACCAGGCGATCGCGCTGGTGAAGCCGGGCGCGACGACGGCCGACATCGTCTCCCTGTGGCCCCGGGCCGAAGAATTCGGCTTCCCGGACGAGACGGCCGCATTCGGCCTGCAGTACGGGCACGGTGTCGGCCTGTCCATCTGGGAGAAGCCGATCTTCAGCCGGCTCGTGTCGCTCGACCATCCTGAGCCGCTGGAAGAGGGCATGGTCTTCGCCCTGGAAACCTACTGGCCCGCCAGCGACGGCTGGTCCGCGGCCCGGATCGAGGAAGAACTCGTCGTCACCGCCGAAGGCTGCGAGGTCATCACGAAGTTCCCCGCCGAAGAGCTCCTGGTGGCAGGGCGCAAGTACTGGACGGCCGGCGGGGCACTGGGCACGGTGCGGGACAGCCAGTCGCACCTCAACACGGCCGCAGGCCGCGGTGAGCTGCCCGCGCAGTCATAGTCCCGCGCGAAATTCAGGTGGCAGCAGCGGGCCAGCTGGATAGAGTCGGGCCGTGCCCGAACTGCAACGGCTGCATGCCGACCACGCACCGGCGGTCCTGGCCTTCGAACTGGCGAATCGCGCCTACTTCTCCGCCTTCATCTCCGACCGCGGCGATGAGTTCTTTGACCAGTTCACCGAGCGGTACAGCGCCCTGCTGGCCGATCAGGACGCCGGCCACGGCGCCTACTACGTGCTCGTCGCCGCGGACGGCTCGGTCCTTGGCCGGTTCAACCTGATCATCGCCGGGGACGGCACTGCGGAACTCGGCTACCGGCTCGCGCAGCACGTTGCCGGCCGCGGCGTCGCGACCGCGACCGTGCGGGAGCTGTGCCGACTCGCGGCGGCGCGGCACGGGCTGCGCACGCTCAGGGCCGCCGTCTCCAGCGAGAACATCGCGTCCCAGAAGGTGCTGACCAAGGCCGGGTTCGTCCCGGTCGGCCCGGCCGGCCCCGCCCACCTCGGCGGTAAGTCAGGTACCTGGTATCAGCTCGACCTAGCCACTGCCGACGCGCACCAGTAGCGCACCGCCGACAGGAGTATTAGGAGTGCGGCATTCCATATGGTCTGCTGATCGATCTCGCTACTCGATTCACGCGCGGGCATATTCGGCAATACTCACTCAGGAACGCTCTCTATTTGGCGGGCCTGAGCCCGGCAGGCATTAAAAGCATTCATAGCTCCTATGAAGAATTCGAAAGTCTACGATCTTGCGAGCTCGACGCGTAACGTGCAAGCCTCGTTTCATTCCGTTATTTCTCTCGGGAAACGAGGAGTTACCGATGAGCCCGCATGCGGCAGGCGAAAGCTACGACGTGATCGTGATTGGCACGGGACCGATCGGGCAAACGATCGCCGACCGGGCACGGGCCGCAGGACTGAGCGTGGCGGCGGTGGAGCGCGAACTGGTCGGCGGCGAATGTTCCTACTGGGCGTGCGTCCCGAGCAAGGCGATGCTGCGCCCGGTCACGGCACTCGCCGACGCCCGCCGCGTGGGCGGCGCGCGGGAGGCCGTGACCGGGCAGGCGGACGCTCGCGCGGTGTTCGCCCGCCGGGACTACTGGGTGACCAACTGGAACGACGACGGCCAGGCCAACTACCTGAAGGGCATCGGCGCTGACCTGTTCCGTGGCCACGGGCGCCTCGACGACGCCAAGCGGGTCACGGTCGAAACCCCGGACGGCGGCACGATCACCCTGACCGCCCGGCACGCCGTGGCAATCTGCACCGGCAGCGCGCCCGTGTTTCCCGAGCTGGCGGGCCTCGCCGAAGCTAGGCCCTGGACCAACCGGCAGGCCACCGACACGAGCGAAGTGCCCAGGCGGCTGGCCGTCGTCGGCGGCGGCGGGGTCGGGGTTGAGATGGCTACTGCCTGGCACGGCCTGGGCGCTGCGGTCACGCTGCTCGCCCAAGATGACGGCCTGCTGCCAAGGATGGAACCCTTTGTCGGGGAGATCATCGCGCGGGCGTATGCCGAGGCCGGGATCGACGTCCGGATCGGCGCGACCGTCACCGGGATCCGCCGCACCAGCGACGGCGTCACTTTGACGCTGGAAGACGGCGGGAGCGTCGAAGCCGACGAGGTGCTGTTCGCCACCGGGCGCAGGCCGCTGACCGACGACATCGGCCTGCAGACCGTCGGCATCGAGCCCGGCTCCTGGCTCTCGGTGGATGACACCTGTGCGGTCCTCGCCACTGGCGACGACAAGTGGCTATACGCCCTCGGTGACGTCAACCGTCATGCGCTGCTCACTCACCAGGGCAAGTACCAGGCCAGGATCGCCGGCGCGGTGATCGCCGCCCGCGCCGCCGGGCAGCCCGCCGACCCGGCTCCGTGGGGCCCGCACGCGGTCACCGCTGACTATCACGCGGTGCCGCAGGTGTTCTTCTGCGACCCGCAAGCAGGCGCGGTCGGCCTGACCGCCGAGCAGGCCGAACGCGCCGGCCATCGCATCCGGGTGGTCGACGTCGACCCCGGTGCGAAGGTCACCGGCGCGGGCCTGTACGCCGACGGGTACACCGGCCGCGCCCGCATGGTCGTCGACGAGGACCACGGCTACCTTCTCGGCGTCACCATGGTCGGCCCCGGGGTTGAGGAACTCATCCACTCAGCCACCGTCGCGGTCGCCGGGCAGGTTCCGGTTAGCCGCCTCTGGCACGCGGTCCCCTCTTTCCCCTCGCTCAGCGAAGTCTGGCTCCGCCTCCTTGAGGCCTACCGCGGCTAGCGTCCCCGGCGGCGCCGCCAGGAAGGGGCCGTCTTAGGTCAACGCCGGCTGCCGGGCGAGGTGCGCATGCCGGCGGCGTGCGTCGGGCTCAGTCAGGACGGAACTCGGCGAGTCGAGCATGGCGATCGCGAGGTCGGTCAGGATCAGCGTGTACGGCGCCAGCGGCGCGATGCCGTCGACGCCGGCCTGGCTATCGCGCTCCCAGCGCGCCAGGCCGCTGTTCAGGAACCGGACGGTAAGCGCCACCCGGCCGACGGCTTCCGGCTCCGGCAGGCGGCTCAAGTGCGCCACCATGAGCTCGAGGAGCTCGGACATGCCCGTGTCGGCGCGCTGACTTGGCCCGGGGGGCGCGGAAGGCTCGCTGCCGCGGCTGAACCCCGCCGGCTGGTCAGCCAGCAGCATCTCGCTGAACCGCGCCCAGTACGACGGGGCGCAGCGCAGCATCTCGGTCGCGAGCGGCTGGATATAGGCCTCGACCAGCTGGCGGGTTGTCCGGTCGTTGGGTCGGCGCAGCCTGGCGATGAGGTGCCTGCGGTGCTGGGCGATCGGGGTCTCGTGGCGTTCGCAGACCGCGTCGATCAACCCTGCCCGGGACGCGAAGTGATAAGTGATCGCCGAGCTGTTGTGCTGGCCCGCGGCGGCCACTATCTCGCGGTTTGGCACCCCAAGCCCGCGGGTGGCGAACAGCTGCTCGGCGGCCGCCAGCAGGCGCAGCCGTCCTTGCGCGGCCCGCTGAGGACCAGCGGGCCGTGACGGTCGGGTACCGGCCAGCGAGGATTCAGTCACATATTCCAACATTACGCGCAGAATCCAACACTTCCACATACATTGCGTTAAATCTAGGCGACGCGCGGGAAAGAACAATTGCCTCCAGTGCGTTGGAAAAAATTAATAACTGCTTTAGATGCCAATGATAGCGCGATGGCGTCGCCGACGCCGACGCCGACGAGTGGCGGCCTAGGCCGCGCCGTTCCTTCCGTACGCGGCCCGGCGGCCGCAGCTTGGGCTGCCCAGCCGCCGCGGAGGTTTAATCGATATCAATTAAATTAAATCTTTGCCGCATTACTGATGACTGTCTTTCTCCTGGCAACCGGGAGGGCGCGACAGCACGGCGGGCTAATGCATTTGCATTAATCGCGATGCGTCGCTCTTGTCGTTCCCGTGACGCTTACGGGGAGTTCACCTTGGCCAGCGATGCTCCCCGGTTGTCAATGCCTCAGCCGATCAGGTGCGTGAAGCTGACCTTGCCGCCGCGAGTCCGGGTCAGGTGATTGTTGATCACGATCCGGTTGTCGACCATCAGCTTGGCCGGGATGCTCCGGACGCTCGGCGCTGTCGGGATCTCAAGGCTCTGCTCCATGTTGGCCGCCAGGCTCTTGCCCATCCCGCGCAGCGGGGTGACCGGGGGCGCTTCACCCCTAGCCTGTGGCGCTGTCCTCGGCGTCAGCGGGGCATCGGCGAGGAGCGGTCGGGGTCTGCTCCTCGAACAGGGCGCGCCAGGCCTCGCCGACCGATGCGGGGTCGGCGTCGTACAGGTCACGCATCTCTTCAACCAGCCACTCGTTGGCCCCAAACTCCACCGCAGGACCACTACCGAAGTCCGTGTCTGCCACCTCAGCCCGTCCAATCCGCAGGTCGTCTCGGATCGTCTACACATATGCGAGAACGATCATTCTCCATGACTCACCAGTCTATGAGAACGATCATTCTCCGAGAACACCGGCCCCTGTCTGCCGGGCGGCCGCCGACGCTGGCGCTCAGCTTCCGTTCAGCAGAGGCCGGCGGCGCGGGGCAGCACGTCTACCACGTGGACGACGGCGGGGATCTTGTAGGGCGCGAGTTCCCCGGACAGCAGGGACCGGAGCGTGGTTTCAAGGGCACGGTCACCCGACTCGACGTAGGCCACGACCGCCTCACCCCATCGCGGATGGGGCTCACCGACGACAAGGACGGCAGTGACGCCGGGTATGGCCCGGATCGCCGCCTCAACCTCACGCGGGTACACATGGAAGGAACCTGTGTTGATCATGCCGTCGCGCCGACCCGTAAGGTGCAGGTAGCCCTGCGGGGACACGAAACCGGTGTCGCCGAGGTCACACCAGCCGTCCTCATCGGCGAACTGGGGTGACACCATCGCGCTGCGCGTACGGACCTCGGCCTTCCCGGCGCTGCCGGGAATCGGCCGGAGCTCTACCTCTACGTGGGGCACTGGCTGCCCGCAGCTGCCCGTCACTTCCTTGTCCCCGGCGATGATCCGGGCGTGGTCGTCCGGCGTCAGGACGGTCAGCGGCCAGCCGGCCTCATAGCGCCCGTAGAGCTGGCAGAGGGTGGCGCCGAATACCGTGTGCACCTGTCTCAAGTCGGGGAGGTCGATGGGGGCGCCGCCGTAGAGCACCCGTCGCAGTGAGCTGAGCTCTGGCGCGCCCGCCCCGCCGACCGCGCTGGCGGCCCGGGTGAGCATTCCGGGGACTGCGAACAGCGTTGTCACCTTGTGGCGGCGGATCGCGTCGATCATCGCGCTGGCGTTGAAGCGGGGCATCATCACCTGCGGCAGTCCGAGGTGCAGGAAGGGGAAACTGCCGACCATGCCCGTTGCGTGCATCAGCTGGACCACGGTCAGGTAGCACTCGCCTTGGCCGAGCGCGAGGCCGTAGCGGCCTGCCTCGTAGAGCTCGGTGGTCAGCCTGATGATCGCCTGCCAGTTGGCGTAGCTGGTCGGGATGCCGAGCAGTTCGCCGTCGATGACTGCCCGCGGATACAGCACGAGGGGCTTGTCGCTGTCCACCTGGACGTTGTCGCGCCACTGCGGCCCGGCTTCGGGTGAGCTGTCGTCGTAGACGAGCGTCGACGAGCTGAGCGGGGTTGACGTCCAGCGGGTCTCCCCTGGCGCGGGGCTGCCCTCACCGAGTCTGCGGTCGGTGATCACGGCGCCCGCGCTGCCCGCGGCGAAGATCGCGGCTGCTTCGGCGATCGCGGCCGACGGCTCCACTGGGAGTCGCGTGGCGCCGATCAGCTCCGTCGCGATAAAGGCCTCGACCGCAGCCGCGCTGTTGCGGAAGTACAGGCCGATCGTGCCTCCGGCCTGGCCCCGGGCGATGAGGGCCCCGGCCAGGCACTCTGCCCGGCGCAGCAGGCCGACGCCTGAGCGCTCGACGGTCGCGTCGAGGTTGCGGACGAGCACAGTGTCGCCGGCGGCGGCAAGCGCTTCGCGCGTTGCCTTGCCCGCGTCCGTCACGCCCGGCGCGCCTGCCGCGTGTTCATAGCTCACCCTTGGCTCCCAGGTGACGTCGGTGCGCCCTGGCACCACCTACGGAGAACTATCATTCTCGCCACTCGCTGTAGTGTAGAGAGGGATCGTTCTCGCCGTCAACGAGGTGTGCCGTGCCTACAGTCAACCAAGAGCCCATGCGCAAGCAGCTGCTTGATGCCGCGGAGCAAGTCTTCTACGCCCGGGGGATTCAGGCTGTCAGCATGGCCGAACTGCGGGACGCGGCCGAGCTGCCGCTCAAGCGCATCTACCAGCTCTTCCCCGGCAAGGACGACATGGTCGTGGCGTTCCTCAGGCGACGCCATGACCGCATGATGGCCGCCGTCAACGCCTACGTCGCCGACATCAAGCGGCCGCAAGCTCGGGTACTGGCGATCTTCGACTACCTGGACGAGTGGTTCAGGGAACCCGATTTTCGTGGCTGCCCCTGGATGAACGCCTACGGCGAGCTTGGCCCGACCAACCCCGCCGTGGCCGCAGAGGTGCATCACCACCAGCGGGCCTTCCGCGAGGTCGTCACCGGCATCGCCGCTGGCGCCGGCTACTCCCCCGAGGTCTCAAACGCGATCTACCTGCTGGTGGAAGGAGCTGTCGCGACAGCCGCCGTCCAGCACACCGCCACACCAGCCGGCGAAGCTCGGCATGCCGCCGAGATGCTCCTTCGGAGCGACCGGTCCCGCAGCCGGCGGCCCGCCGCCCCCGGTCCCCGTCCACCGACCGCCCGCCCTCGACGGTTACCAGGAACCCCTGGCTGGCAGCCTGAGGGCCGCGCTATCCGTTGGGCCCGTCTTGCTGGATCCGCTGGCCGAGGGTCTGATTGGGCGCCCCGCCGCACTCGTACTGCATCTCGGGCAGCGCCATCGGGTTACTGTAGGCGGAGTAGCCCATCGAGAGGCCAATGTCGGCTATCGCCTGGCGCTCGTCTTCCTCGTCGGTGTTCAGGAACTGCTGGCAGGTCGAGTTGGCAGTCAGGCCGGCGTCCTTGGCCGGCTTGTCCAGGCCGCCGATTACCTTAGCGCCTCCGTATATGACCAGTGCCAGCACCACGATCACGACGATCGCCACGATCCCGGCAATCGAAGTGCCGTTACTCTTCTTCTTATTGTGGGTCGTGTTGTGGACGCTGTCGTCGATATGTCCACCACTATGCGCGATCTTGCCGGCGGAGCCCCCGACCTGGAAGTTCCCATGGCTGTCGGCACCGATCTCCTGCTTGACCGGCCCCTGGGGCCGTGGCTCGTGGTTTGCCTCTGCTAGCTGCCGCCCTACCTGTTCCCGGAAGACGGCATCCCGCTCCAACTCCTGGCGAAGCAGGTGGCGCACCAGGGAATCATTGCGCGGATCTTTTTCAAATTCACTCCAGGCCTGCTTGCCAGCCTCGTCGCGGGACAAGCGCTTTGAGATCAGGTCCCCGAGAACTCGGGTGGCAACCCCCTGAGCCAGGTTCACGCCTCCGGACATCGCCGGCGCCAGAATCGCAATGACCTGACTCGCGATTTCACTCGTCTGCATCACGTACCCGTTTCCTCTTTTTTGTGCGTAGCTAGCGAGACTTCTTGGCGTTTACGAGTTCCTCATCGAGCTTTTTCTCTTGGCCCGTCATCCAGCGCGCGAGCTTGGCTGGGCTGAGGCCGACTGAATCCACGGTCGCTTCGCCCCGCCGGTACGCAAACCACCGCGCTATGGCTTCTTCAACGTGCTTCGGCCGGCCCGAGGGGCCCAGCTCCGGCTTCGGCTCGGCCAGAATCTCAACAGCGCCGACCAGCAAAGCGGACTTGACCGCGCCCGCGATCACGTCGGTTCGGGTGCGAGGCAGTGCGAACTGCGTACCGAGGCCGCCATGCCGGACAGTCATGACCATCGCTTGCCTCATCTGCGGGGCCGTCCCTCTACCCCAAGTGACGTCGGCGATCTCGGAACGAAGGACGCGTGCGGTGCCCTCTTTCGCGCGGAAGATTCCCGCATACCAGGGAACCAGAAGTCGGTCTTCCAGAATCAACACGAGGCAGGTAGCGGACTGTGCTTGAAGTACCACTTTTGACGGGAATGCCAGGAGGCAGGTGTCATCCGGCTTGACCTGCATTTCGATTTCTCTCGACAGCTGCGCAGCCACCTGTATTCCCATTGAAGTGAGCTGGCTGTCTCCAGAGATTCCCTGAAAGGCCGTCAAGCCATCTGAGACGAGGCTTTCCCATGAATCAGACATTAGAATTTCCTCTCGCCCGCGGGAATTGTAGCCATTCTCGGCTCTGCCGTCGGTCCATTCCATGGATCAAGGAGACTGCTTTCATCCGCGAGGTCAGATCGCTTCCCTTTCGCTTCCCGCGCCGCCTCCCGGCGGGATGCAGTGGCTGCTGAACCGCGACTAGACATAATTCACGAGCAATTGCCTGCTGTGTAGTCGTCTTCATCCACGCCCGACGAAGGACTCAGAAGGACGCAGACCTTCGCTGAGGCGAAGTCAGCAGCGATCTTGTCCGCGTCTGCTACCGGGACAGTGACGACGACCGCCCCCGGTCGGTGCTCAGAGTCGCCCTCGACCACGGTCAGGGAGACCGACTGGCCGCTGGGAATCTCAACGTCGGACGCCCCTATGCCGGTGTCGCCTGAAGGCTGGAGATTGTCGACCATACGGCCGCAACCGTCATACGGAGACACACCGACAAACTGAATAAAGGCCAAGCTGGTAGGCACAAGCTTGCAGGTGTAAGAAGTCGGAGGCAATGCTGGTCCGACGAACAATGATAGTCCGGTAATGTCATCAATGCTGCTGGGCAGATCATGGCCGCCAGGCGTGGTATTAGTCAAGGTCCCATTCAAGAGAGTGATAGGCAGGACGATGTCCATCTCGTCCGGACTCGTCTCGGTCGGGTCCTGGATCGGCGTTCCGAGTTCTACTGCTACCGCGATCTGATAGGAATAGCCGTCATCCGTCGTCCGGTTCAACGTCACTTCGTGGACCTCGCCACTTGCGCCTTCCGGTGAACTAGCTGCGCCAGTAGGCGCGACATCGCCAGCCGAGGAATAAAGCGCAGTTGCCGGGTTAGACGCGGAGGCGACGTTCAGGGAAGGCGATGCGCAGGCAGCGATCCCCACCGCACCAGCTGAGATCGACAGCGCGGCCAAGAACCGCATATACATTACGCAATCCCCTTTCATGGTTACGATAATTTGCTGCCAGTCAGATGTCGCGCCGTAGTGAGGTGTCTATCAATGCATAAGTACACAGGACGCTCGCCACACACACTCGATTCCAGCAATCGACTTCTCAAGACTGACATTCCATGAGAGATTCTGATGTCTGACGTAAATTGATGTTGATGTCTGGGTAATCGGATGGTTAGCTGGAACTTATCAGAGGAGCCTCGCCGACTGGATAAATTCCATGGATCAGCGCCGAACGGAAGAATAACGGCCAGCAGACCTCGCTTCCTGCTGCGATGCCGTATCTTTGTTTAGCTGCCTTTCGATAGCCTCGCTACGTTGGGGGTCATGCGCCAGTTCCCAGAGATAGCACGGTCAGGTCGAGGCCATGCCTGCGGCGGGGCGCGCTCTGGAGAGATATTCGTGCAGCCAGTCGAAGTCGAGCCCCCAGCCGCTGGATAAGCTGCTTCGGCTGACATGGACGTCCAAGGGGCCTGACTCCGCTGCAACTCCGGACAACCTCAGACAAGGAGCGGGAGAGTGGACAGGCCTCCGGGCCGATCCGCCGAATTATGACGGCAACCCGCTCCAGTCATGGGTGATCATTGAGTCCTTGACAGCAAGACCAGTTAAGCGCTCATGACGAATTACTGGCTACCCGCGCTATCCTGGTCGCCCAGACCGGACCGGAACCAGCGACAAGGCAATTGGTCTAGGCCTATCAGCCACAGGTATCAGCAGGGATCCAGCACGCGGTCCGGAAACGAGGGGCAACAACCGGCACGTTCTGGACAATAGGGACACGACGCAGGCCGTCCGCCTCCGGAGCCGGACACCCTTTCTTCCGCATCCGGAGCGCGTAAAACCGCAGGTCGGTCTACCTGACGTCCAGCCCGGTCAGCGGCCGGCCGATCAGCATCTGCTGGATCACGCTGGTGCCCTCGAAGATCGTGAAGATGTCGGAGCCCGAGGTAGCATGAAAGCTAGGATACAGTATACAATATGTACCATGCTAACGGAATTTGCCCTTGAAGGCCATCGCGTGCGACTTGAAGCACTAACTCTCGAACACGCGTCAAGCCTGGCCGCAGCCGCAGAGGGAGACCGGGCCACTTACGGGTTGGCTTGGGTGCCCGACGGCCTTGACGACGCCCGGCGGTATGTCGAAACGGCGCTGAAAGGCCGGGACGGGGGCCGGCAGGTCCCTTTCGCGGTCCGCGACCTCGTAAGCGGGCAGATCGCTGGCTCCGTCCGCTACCTGGACCTAGACGTCTTCCCCCAGCCAGCCCCCTGGCCGCCGGTCGGGCCCAACCCCGAGCCCGCGGATGACCAAACGCCGACGGTCGCCGAGATCGGCAACATCTGGTACGGCCCGCCCTGGCAGCGCAGCCACGTGAACAGCGCCACCCAGTTCCTGCTACTGCAGCACGCGTTCGAAGCGTGGCACTGCATCAGGGTGACCCTGAAGACAGACGCCCGCAACGAACGCTCCCGGGCGGCGATCGAGCGGATAGGCGGCAAGTTCGAAGGCATCAGGCGCGCGCATCTCCTCGCCGCCGACGGCTCAATTCGGGACAGCGCCTACTTCTCGATCACCGCCGACGAGTGGCCCGATGCCCGCACCGGACTGGAAAAGCGCCTGAACAGGTAACCCGCGAAGATAGTGGGCCCTGGCCGGGCTGAAGACCATAACAAACGACGGGCGACAGGGACGTCCATCAAGTTATCCGGGTATTAGAATCGCCCGTAGAGCTCAACGTTCGGAGCCGAGGATACGGTAAGCCTTTTACGGCTCCGCTTCGCTGGGTGGCGAGGGGGTTTCGTTGCTTACTATTTTCGCCCCGCTGTTTGAATGGGTGCTAGGCGCCGACCGCCCGGATACCCGTAGGCCGGACACCCTTGGGTCGTGGAACAACCTCGCTATGAGCGACCTGGCTGCGGGGCAGCCAGCCAAGGCGATCCCGCTGTTTAAGCGGACGCTCGCCGACTGCGAGCGGGTACTGGGCGCTGACCACCCGAACACCCTGAGGTCGCGAAACAACCTCGCGATGAGCTACCAGGCCGCGGGGCAGCCGGCCAAGGCGATCTCGCTGCTCGAGCGGACGATAGCCGACTGCGAGCGGGTACTAGGCGCTAATCACCCGGACACGAAAGCGGCGCGAGCGAACCTGGCTGCCTTGACGGGCGAGCCGAAGCGGCCCAGACAGGTATAGGCGCACGCCAGACCCCGCGGCAGCCCTATGCCACGTTCCGGGCAAGGTATCTGGCTGTCTTAAGGGTGAGCCGGGGCTCAGCCTTGCGCAGCAACCGGAGGGCCTGGAGCGGCTGCTTCTTCGGATCAACGCCGCCCCGGTGCCAGACATCGACCGCCCACCGGCGTGCAGCGGGCTGCGGAAGGCCAGATGTAGGCGGCTCGCCGAAGATCTCCTCAAGGCGGCGGCGGGGATCTTCCCGGTCACCGATAAGCATGACATCCCACATACGCCGCATTGGCTGATCATATGGTGCGGTCGCCGTATCCGCGCTGGGGTGGAACCAGGGTCAGGCCTGGCCCCAGTTGCACAGGCAGAACGGGTGACCCGCTGGATCCAGCATCACACGCCATCGTTCGGGCTGCGGCTGCTCACTGGCCCGGCGGGCCCCCAGCCGCACAGCCTCCGCCTCGGCTGCGTCCAGATCGCCGACCGAAAGATCGATATGCAGCTGTTTCGGGATCGCGGAGCTAGGCCAGGTCGGCGGCTGGTAGTCCGGTACCCGCAGTGCCGCGAGCGGGGTGCCATGGCTCTTCACCATGACCACATCGTCGGTGAGGGGCGTCGCTTCACCGTCGAGGAGCCCCGCCCAGAACGCTGCGAGACCGGCCGGATCCTCACAATCGAGACAGATCAGTCCCATGCGAGCCAATGCCACGGCACGAGGCTAGCACCCACGCCGCGGCGGCAGCCGTTCCGCCGCCGCGGGGAGCAGGCCCACCAGTCAAACAACGCAACAACCGACACCCGGCCCACACGTGGCCTGCCGATTTCGCGGGGCGCGAAAATAGGCCGACGAGCCGCCCTTAGCCGTGCACTACGTCCGTGTGGTGGCAGAAGTGGACGCGGGCCGGGGCCAGCGCCCGCACCCGCTTCACCGAGGCGTGCCAGGCATCCTCGTCGGCGGCCTGGCCGGGGGGAAGCATGCCGGGCTCGGGCCGGTACTGGCTGGGTGTGTAGGCAGCGTCGCCGATCAGCAGGTCCGGGCCGCCGTCCTCAGCGGCGACCAGCACCGACTGGTGGCCAGCGGTGTGCCCGGGGGTGGCGACGACCGACAGGCCGGGCCTGATCTCGGCGTCGCCGTCCAGTAGCTCGAAGCTGGCGTTCTGGAAGTCGAACCAGTCATAGAGCGAGGGCGACTCGCGCCGACACCGGTCAAGTTCGGCCCGCTGCACGTAAAAGGCCGCGTGCTTGAACACCGCGTTCTGGCCGCAGTGGTCGAAGTGCAGGTGCGTGTTGATGACGAGGTCGATGTCGCTGGGGACCAGACCGAGGCCAGCCAGTGCGCCAGCGGCGGTGACGTTGACCACCTCCCAGTCCCGGATCAGGTCCGGTGGCCCGCCGACCCCCGTGTCGACCAGGGCGACCCCGCCCGGATAAGTAACCACGAAGCCGTGCACCGGCCACGCCTCAGGGCCGCCGGGGGTCGCTCCCAGATGCAGCCGCTTGACCTCAAGTGACACCGCCCGCTGCCCCTTTCCTCGCCCGTGCGCGCCGGTCCCGTCCTGGCAGCCGCCGCGGCTTAACCCAACGTACTTGGATGGTTGACATTCGCCTTACTACGGCGGGTGAAGCTTAAGTGTCAAGCCGGTTTATGGAGAAAGCCTTTCGCGCGAGGGATAGCCCGAGGCTCTGCGCCGCGGCTTGAATGTCCGGCATTGCTGACATAGTGCCCGGGTGACATCACCAGCGCGGCTCTCGATTCACAACTTCGCCACCTGGGAGCCCATGCTCAGGCTCCTGCGGGAGGCCAACGCGGCAACGCTGGACGCCCCGGGCGGCCACGTGTCGGGCAACGTCAGCCCTCGCGTTTACAGCGTGCCGTTCCGGATGCCGCCCAGCTCCCGCCAGCTTGGCCGCGCTGTCCAGGTCTCGGACATGCAGGAAGAGCACGACGCGGTGCAACGGGTGCGGGCCGCTCTCAGCGAGGCAGGCATCGACGGCATCTCGTTCAAGGCGGAGATCTCGGCGCACGGACACGCCATGCTGTGGCTGTTCACCCCTCCGCCCACCATGGAACCGGACATCGGCTTCGGCGCCGCGTATCCTGGCACGCTCTTCCGGTACGAAGGCGTCCTGCCCGAGCCAGCGAGGCGTTTGCCCGAGCCGAACCCGGACGCCAGACCGCACCCTTCGGCTGATCCAGCACTCCTGGAGCGCGTGCTCAGGCAACGGCTTCCCGATACCGCCGGGGCGACTGAGGAAGAGCTCGCTGCGGCGGAGGCGCGCCTTGGCATGCAGTTGCCGGACGAGCTCAAGGCCCTGTACCGGACAATGCGCTCACCCGTGGAACCGCGCGAAGACGACTGGGACTGGGACGAGGACGACGGTGGCGAGCCGGATGAGCGCGAGCTCACCGACGCCATGCTCGGTGAACTGCTTTTCTCTCTCGACGGAGTGCACATCGGCGACGCGGCCACCCGCTATCCGTCCTGGCACCTGGCACGCGAAGCGGTTATTACCCCGCCGGGAGCAGCGGTACAGCAGCTAGTCGGCTCACCGGGCTGGATAGTGTTCGGCGACGACCATGGGGACAGCCGGTACGCGATTGACATGACACCTGGCCCGCAGGGCAATCTCGGGCAAGTCATTGCCCTTCCGGTCCACGACCGGATCGGTGCTCGCCTTGAGGCGCATTCTCTTACCGACTTTGTCCAGGGCAGGTTCGCTCAAGACGCCGCGCGCCTCGACGAGGCCCCCGTCATCGCCAGCGTCTACCAGGGCGGCCAGCCGAGCATCGAAGCGATTGCCCATCCTGACCTGGAGGTCCTGGTCATCCGGAAGGGGCCGAAACGGGAAGGTGAGCCGCTTGGTCTCGCATCCCTCGCCGGGCTCCCGAACCTGCGGACGCTCTACGCCGATCCGGGGACCCTCGCTGACCCGCTGCAGATCGCGGGCCTCGCCACCTTGGAGTACCTGGAACTCGGGCCGCAGGACTGGAGAGCCCTGCTGGACGCCAGGGCCGTACCTGACAGCCTGCTGGCCGCCCAGATCATCGTCTGGGGCAACCCGGCTCCCCAGCCGCAGCCAGATCCAGCCAGGTACGTGGTCCTGGCGAACGAGATCACCGCCCTCTGGAATGGCCCGCAGATCGCAGAGACCGTGATCGATGGCCAGCTTGAGTAAGGCCGCAAGACCAACCCTGCCCTCCAGCCGCAGGTGGAGTACTCGGACCGGAGGCGGCCAGCGTGGGAAGAGTGCTGGCGGGTGCGGGCGGAGGCAACGGACCGTTCTGAATGGAAGAAGGGCGGCAGGCAGACGACCTGCACCGGCGCTGCTCCCCGCCCCCGCCCGCACCCGGCAGACCTGGGGGAATCGCCGGCGCCCACAGGCTAACCGGCGTGGATGAGGTCGGTCATCCGGCGGTGCCAGGCCACATCCCGCCACATGCCGGCGAACTGCGGCCCGCAGAACGTGCTGGTGGCCATTGCCTTCCACCGGCCGGCGGCGCAGGCGCGGCGGACGCCGTGCTCGCACAGTTCCTTCACCCAGTCCCAGTCCAGCATCGGCCAGTCCTTGTAGTTGATGACGCCCCAGCATTCGGTGGTCACCAGCGGCTTCCCGGCGTGCCCCGCCCATTCCGCGGCCTGTTCAATTCCGTGGTCGAGCGCTTTGCGCCAGCGTGCGGGATCGGACCGGTAGACCGACTCCGCGTTCCGTACCATATTCTCGTAACCGGTCGGCTCGAACAACTCATAGCCGTATCCGACACGTTCGTCGAAATCGCTCCACATGACCATGAAAACATGGAGTTCGAGCAAGTCGAGGAATGACACGTCCTGATTCTTGTCGAATTCAGAGATGAATGAGAAACAGTAGTCGAGGTCCGGATAGGCGGCGCGAACGGTGGCGATAGAATCGGCCATCCAGCGCCGGCCACGCTCGTTGTCCCGGGACACCCGATCATCGTCTCCGGAACCGGGAGAAAAGAACGGGGACCAGATGTGCGAGGCAAACTCGTTGCACAGGTCGACATAGAGCAGCGCATCGGCCAGTCCGGCCCCGGCGATGCCGTCCAGTGTGTGCCGCCACGCTGCTCCGAGATCCTCCGGCGTCTTGATCCGCATCCGGGCATCCTCGGTATCCCGCCGGAACCAGGACGACAGCGCCACCTTGATGTCGCGCTCGGCGCACTTTCCGATGAATTGGTGCAACATGGGCTGCACGACGGCCCTGACCCTGGCCGGGCTGCCCCAGTCCTGCTGATTCCACACCGGGAGCAGTTCCCATTCCCGTGCCGGATCGACTGCCAGCAGGTGCGGGTAAGCGTCGATGCGGACCGCGTCGTACCCGCGCTCCTTGAGTCCATCAAGCGCGGTGTCCCAGCATTCGTACCCAGCGCCCGGCCAGCGCCGCTCCAGCCATGAGAAGTCCCACATAGCGATTGCGAGCGGCCGGGAAATGTCCGTCAAGTGCATGCGTGGGACTATACGGCCGCGCAAGGTGGCCGGAAAGTACGCACCGAAAAGTGCTATATTTACCTCCGGGTAAAAATTGGTATTGCTACCTGGAGGGCGAATGGCTGGCCGGTTCGATGCGGCAGAAGGCACGGCCCGCGGCCTTGAGCTGGTTTCCGGAAAGTGGACCATCTTGGTGGTGTTCGCGCTGCGCGCCGAGCGCAGGAGGCTAGGCGAACTGCAACGGGAGATTGACCGGATTTCCCCGAAGATGCTTGTCCAGACACTGCGGAAGCTGGAGCGCTACGGGCTGGTCGAACGCACGGTGCATCCCGTGGTACCGCCGAAGGTCGAGTACGCGCTGACTGGGCTGGGGCGGTCTTTGCTGGAGCCGCTGTATGAACTGTGTCGGTGGACGGACGACCACTGGGACGAGATGAGCGCGGCTGCTGACGGGGCCGGCCTCGCACCGGAACTGAGCGCCGGCGACGAGCCTGACTAGCCGGCGATCGGGTTTACTCCCATACGGCGGCCACGGTCACGCCCGGCGTCGCGCAATAGGGGAATTCCCCCGCTGGGCCTGTGGGTCATCCCGGCTGCTGCCGGGCAAGGCGCGGCAGCAGGCTCAGCTGTTCCCTGGCCAGGCGGCTCCCGGCGATCCGGCCGCACCACAAGAGCAGGGCGATCCCGGTGGCCAGCCCGACTGGAATCGCCGCCCAGCGCAGCGGGGCGAAGTGCCAGAGGGTACCCAGCCCGACGACAGCCGCAGGCGGGACGGCGGGAAGGACCGCGGCGAACAGGGCGACATGGATCTTGGCTGACCAGGCCGGGGTGGGACCCCCGTCGTCGGCGAGGGGAAGCACGACGATCAGCGAGCCCAGGACCGCCAGGGCGGCGCCACCGCCCAAGAGCGCTGGCAGGCCAGAAAGCACCCAGGGCCAGGCCCAGCTTTGGCCGCTCACCGCGGTGAGGATCACCGTCAACGCGACGGCATAAGGGCCGAAGAGGACCAGCCAGGCAAGCTGGCGCCCACGCACATCGGATCGGGCTGAGCGTGGAGTGGCCGCGACGCACCAGAAGGAGGGGCCGTCGCCACCGTATAGGTTCACCGCACAAGCGGCCGCGAGCACCAAGGTCATCGCCCCGCCGAAGGGCAGCACGACCAAGCCGCCGTTCACCCCTGAGATCACGCATGGCCACACGCCGAAAAACGCGGCCACCACGATTGGAATCAGCCTGATCTGTTCCCTGGTCCACAGGCGGAGTTCCTTGACCGCGACCGCCCCCACCGGCCCGGCGGGGAATCGCCGGGCTCGTCGTGGCCGAACCCGCAGCACAGGGGCGCTTCGCTCGTCCATGCGCCGGGTCAGCAGGCGGGGCCACGCGAGCACCATGGCAATGACGAGCGCACAGAGCCCGGCCAGCGCGAGCGCCACGAGCCAGATCCGCCCGTGGGAGGTGGCATCGACGGCGACCGCCGCCCAGCCTGGGGGGAGCCACCGCACGACCGCCTGGAGCACCGGCGCATGACCGCCCGTCAGGGCCGACGCCAGGATCGGCCCGGCCGCCCCCGCGGTACCGACCACGGCAATCGCGAGCGCGATCACGATGGTGGAGGCATCCCGGCCCCGGCCTGAGCCAGGCGTCAGTGCGCCGGCCACCGCGGTGGAGGCTGTCCCCAGGAGAGCCGTGAGGACGATGCCAGCCAGGACGCCCATCACCGTAGCGGCCGCTCCCCCGTGAACACCCAGGGCGAGCAGGGTGCCCGTCATGGCGAGGCCGCAAAACCAGAGACCCGGGTCCGCGAGCCCGACAAGGAGCAAAGCACGGCCCAGAGTGCGGGCTGGCAGCGGAAGCGAACGGAACAGCTCCGGCGCGAGTGCCCCATGGCCTGAGCTGACCGCGGTCGACGCGATCCTGCCTACACACCACAGCAGGA
>Ga0134126_10004195_pt1 | contig 18047 bp, 23 predicted proteins | sample KB31752_FD_96881 | JGI IMG/M metagenome (GOLD analysis project Ga0134126, IMG submission 96881) | Terrestrial soil microbial communities with excess Nitrogen fertilizer from Kellogg Biological Station, Michigan, USA - KB3-175-2 | ecosystem: Environmental > Terrestrial > Soil > Unclassified ...
CGTATATCTTTCTTCAGTGAGCGTGGCTGTTGTCGGTCGGGAGGACTCTTCTATAGCCCCAAGCCGCAAGATACGCCGGTGATCTTTCGCTATTTTCTCTAACTGGCTTCTGGTCAGGTAGTGGGTGCGCTTATCATACTTGAATACCTGGGCCTCAGCTGCCTCACGTAAACCGCCGACATTCACCCAGTTCACCATCGTCTTATTGGACACGCCTAATAAGTCGGCCGCTTCAGCCATCGTATAGCATAGCTCGTCCATATTTCCTCCGTTTTACAGAGATTATATGCATATTTTGCGTGACTCTGATACACGTAAATTAGCGCGTATAGTATTGTGCTTTACACGCAAATATGTTACTATAGGACAAACATTGTTCTCTCGTTCTGAAAGGGGTGAGCTTGGTGCTGGAGAGTTTGCACCGTAGCGGCCATCGTTATTTGAAGCTGTTGTTTGTTATCGCGCTTGCAGGCTCAAGCGCCATGTTCTTCGTAGGTGATGCCGTATCCAAACCACCGGCTATCGTGGTGGCTGTTATCGGCGCGGTGCTGGGTATCAGCATAGAGTGGAGCTACTTCGTCGTGTCCTGTGACTTCACGGAGTCCATCACGCGAGGGGATAAAGGCGGTATCGCCCTTAACTTCCTCTATACCGTTGCCGGGGGTGCGGCGAGCTTCTTTTTGTTTACGAACGCTGCCCTGGTCGTGGGTTGGGCACCGCACGATGAGCTGATCGGCTTAGACCGTAAAACGTGGTCAATGGTGATGGCTGGGTTGATTGTGGTCGTGATCTTCGTCCTCAGCGCCCGCAGGAAGCCCAATAAAAGCGACATGGACATGTCTGCTATCGCTAGGAGCATTGAGATTCACATGCCGAACGCTACTACGGTGGTTAAGGTACGGATGCTCAAAGCCATGCTTGAGGCGTTGGATGAGCCAAAAGTAGTTGATGCCGCGCCAATACTCGTCCCTCTGAAATCCGCAGAACAGGAGGGAGCTAGCAATGGCAACGCGACGTTTCAGCGCTCCAACCAAGCTTGAGATTGCCCGTAAGTGGCTCAGGGATCATATGCAGCCAGAAGAAGCCTATGGCGCTGGAGAATTGCAGCGCCAGGCCATCGAAGCAGGGATTGCACGCCGGACGTTACAGTTGGCGGCTACCTATGAGGTTGACGTGAAGGCTACCTGGAATGGCCGAGGCGTTGAAAAGTGGGAGTGGAAACTCAAGTAAACAAAAGAGCCTTCCGCTGATGTGGCCTGGAAACCACGGTGCCGAAGACTCCTCTCATTATACCAGAGGTGATTTTCATGCAAACGGTGGATATATATACTCGCGTGAGTACGCTTGACCAGGACGATAACACCAGCCCCGAAGAGCAGGAACGTGCCTGCCGCGAGTTTTGCGCTCAGAATAACTTCGAGGTCGGTATGATGCACTACGAGAACCATACCGGTTACCAGTACCGCGAACGGCAAAAGCTGAATCTTATGCGCCAGCGTATGCGCGAAGGTAAAATCCAAGGCGTCGTGGTGCGTACCATCGACCGGCTGACACGCAAACAAGTCCACGCTGCTATATTGCTTGAGGAATTGGAGCACCATGACGTCAAGCTGTACTCCGTGGTTGAGCCGGAGGCCGACGACTCCGTGATGGGGCAGTTCGTCCGTAGCGTACTCGCGTTTGTGGCCGAGATGGAGCGCGAGAAGATCATGGACAGGACGATCACCGGCAAGATCAACTGGGCCAAGCGCGGAAAGATCGTCGGCGGCAAGCATCCGCGCTTCGGCTGGGAGTGGCACGACGCCAACCTCAAAGACTTTCTGGTGATTAACGAGACAGAAGCCGAGATTGTGCGATGGGCGGCAAGCGAGTATGCGAATGGTACCTCGGCCAGTGAGCTGGTGCGTCTCATGACTGAGCGCGGCATCCCATCGCCAACCGGTAAACAACGATGGCAGATACGCACCTTGCTTCGTATGCTGACTGATGAGCGAAATATCGGGAGGGGAGCGCAGTTCAACCAGCCGAATAAGAAAGCCAAGCGCAATCTGGGACCCGTAGAACTGCCCGAGGGAACGTATCCGGCGCTCATCGACGAAGAAACCTACCAGCTCATTCTCATGCGGACGAAAACCAATCAGGAAGAAGCCTCGCGGAACGGCAGCGCACCGGAGAACTATTTGTTACGAGCGGGGTTTATCAAGTGCCCGGTATGTAAGCGGAATATGTTGGGCGTCCGGACACAACGGGCTTATCGACAGCGACAACGCGTTAATTTCCTCTATGTCTGCCAGAAAAGCGCTGTCTGCCAGGGTTACCGCGTCCAGGCTCATGACCTAGATACCGCTGTCTGGAATGACCTCCTAGAACTGGCCGATCACATCTCGCTGATTGAAGAAGCCGTCAAGCTCGCCACCAACCACGATAACACGCAAGCTAACCTGAAAACCGTAGAGCGCACCATTAAGGAGTGGCAGCGGAAAGCCGACCAGTACACCGAGGATTTGGAAGATACTCGTTTGAAAGGCGCAAGCCGCGCCGCTATCCGCAAGCTGTTAGACGACGCTTTGGAAATGGTCGGACGTTTGGAGGGCGAGAAGCAAAAGCTCCTGGCCGGTGAGTACAACCGCCAACGTGAGCAAGAAGCCTACGCTGATATCTTAGCCTGGTGTCGTACCGTCAAAACCGCCCGTGAACCCCTGAGCTATACGAAACAGCGCGACTTTCTCAGACTGTTGGGCGTTGTAGTGTATGTGAACCATGTGGCGCGGAAGAAAAGCACGCCAATCTCGTATGACATCAAATTGCGGCTGCCAGCGCTCCAGCAGCTGGTTCAGGGAAAATCAGTTGAAATTGGAAGTCATTGCTCAAGAGATGCGACATGCAATTTAGCTTTTTTCGTGGGTATTAAGGCCGGGGTGTGGTATATAAATCCGGCTCTCGGAGCGGCCTGAGCCTAAAGATTCTGGGTTGCCTCACAATATGCTTCATGTGCAGCCTCTTCGGTAGTGAAGTAGCCTAGAATCTTGCTCTCCCCATTTACCTCTAAAGTGGCTCTCCATGGTCGCTTAGTACAGTCAACGTCGTAGTACGTCCCAGGCAGGCGACCATTTCGATGCCGATACTGATTATTCTGGTTCTTTCTCGTCGTAACGAGTCGAAGATTGCAGAGACGATTATCTAATCCATTCCCGTTAATGTGGTCAATTTCCATCTTTGAGGGAATGGGACCAAATGCTAATTCATAAATAAATCTGTGGAGCGGTATTGCCGTCCCATGATGATAGGCTCGCTGTGCCTTCGATAAGTGGTGAATACCATAACAATTCTTTCCTTTTATCCTCGAATACCACTTCAGCGTAATTACATCTGGGGCGAACCGTGCATCAATGATGGCTTCCTTGCCTTGTGTTAGCGGAACTTTGACCGTATCATTCATGACCTTCCTTTTCCGCTGTGGAGGTCATGCCGTATAATCGAGGTATGACCCCGTGTCCAAGCGCGGGGTTATTTTTATACCTCTGATTATAACACCGTTCGCTTATCTGGTCACGACTCGAGCGTGTGAGGGCTGTAACATCCCTCGACATCCTCATCGTCATCCAGCACCCGTTGCCGCCATTCGACGCTTAACTTGAACCAATCTTTAAGGGTGATGTTGCCCTTACGAAGCTCTTGCCAGATAGCGAGCATCCCTTCTTCCAGCAACTCCTCATCACGCGGATTAGGCTGTGGTTGCAGCATTGGTGTATACTCCTGGTTGGGTACGGCCCAAACAATCTTCTGGATGACAATGAGAAAGTCCCGTTGGCGCGGGGCTTTTTCATTTCTGCTACACTACTAATGGGTACTAACCCTACGTTGATCGAAAGATCGAATGCTGACGAGGCCAAAAAAGCACCGTACGAAAGTCGGGAGCTTTTTTGTTTGTATAAGAGAAACCGCACTACGTGATCTGTAAAATGGTGGAAAACTCCGTCTACCGCATTCCACTACTGTAGAGCTAACAGTGCGTGTGGCCCTCCTTCTATGGTGTACCAGTGAGATGCGAGCCACGTCCCGTCGTCCGGTGGTTGCGGCAGGTTAGCGAACAGGAACAGGCTGTCTAAGCCGCTGTCATGCAGTTCCTTGGTCACAATCTCCTGCATAATCTGCCGCCGATGCTCGCCTTTATGCGTACAGAAGGCCACAAACACGTTTTGCACGCCGAGTTGAGTAACATAGCCTCTTTCCCGCAAATACGCGCCGTAGGCCCGTATACGTTGCGAGAAGGCCCTACCAAACTCGGTGTAGCGGTCGTATTCCAGCAGCACCGGCAAGTAGGCATTGACACCCACCTGCCCGAACTCTAAAAATGCATCGGGAACCAGCTTGTACGGCTCACTCGCCCACCGCGCTATGTACGGCCGCTCATTGAACTCCTGCTGCGTCCACAGGTTATGCAGGTAAAAGCCATGCTTGAGGAGTGCGGCGCTAATCACAAGGTCATTCAGCTCCAAGTGGTGACGCAAGACATCGGGGTACGTATCCTGATAAGGTTTCGGTGCTTCTGCCGATTTCACCTCCATACCAAGCTTCCTAAGATAACTCACGCCGTTCGGCCCAAGCATGTAGTAGTATGGTGAGCTGAAGAATCGTCGGGTCGGCGTTACGTGCTTTACCGGATAGGCGTCGTACTGGGCGTATCCCTCATCGCACAGCTTTTTAAGCAATTCCTTCACATGGGTCAGTGACTTCCGATAATGCAACGCCCGTAACTGTTCGGCTGTCACCCAATGCAGTTGCAGGATACCAAGGGGCAGCTCATCACTGCCCCTCAACAGACAATCAAACTCAGGTGTCATCCTGAGCATCAGCGTTGCTCCCAACGGCTTTTCGGTGCCTTAGTTGGCGTCACTGTCGGCTGGCGTGCGGCTTCAACTTCAGCACGCGGACGGCAGTAACGGTCATGGGTTTGTTCCAGTATAGCCGCCAGGCGCTGTTTCATCTCGGTTCCGTTGACATGCGGATAGTTGTCCAGCGTGTACAGAACGCCTTGCGTATCGCCCGTACGCACCGCACAGGCCCGTTTCGGCAAGCTACGGAGTATCTGCGCTATATCCTTGTCCGACGTGGTGCTTTCCGTGCCCACAGGGTTGGCGGCCAGGCACTCCATGACCATGCGGATATACCAGATGCAGTGCAACAGTTGGTCGCGTCCGGTGTCTATCAGCTTGGCCCACGCTTCGCCGCCGCCGCTTCGCACCACGTAGCCGTCGAACTGGTAGCTTGGTTGCAGGGTCGGGTCAGTGTCCAGCAACCGGCGCACCTGCGGCCAGAAGCCCGGCCCCATATTGGCAAAGCCTGCTACGGCCAGCACCGGAATCGGCAAGTCAGCATTGCCGGTTTCCATGCAGCGCCGGAACAAATCATCTAACCACGGGATAGGGTCATCGATGCGTGGCGCTTCCATCGGCGTATCCGTCTTGTAGAAAGAAGCCAGTACCGCCCGCTGCATATCGTCGCGCACACTTTCGCCGGGATTGTCTATCTTGATGCGCGAGCCGATGCGGAAGCCGTTCAAAGGACGCAAGTACCCGTCAACGAACTCCTGCACGATCGGCTCAGGCGAGCCTTTCTCCATCAGCCAGGTGCAGGCGTTGGTCGCTACCTTTTTACGGTCTACAAAAGTTTCGCCGCTATTGAATAAAGGCGCTAACTCGCGGCTGTCCTCCAGCCCCAAGCGGAAGCACACTACTGTCTTAGCCGCGATAGCCGCGCTATGCAAATCAGGCTCCAACTGTGTCAGGCGTTGGTTGGAAATGGTGAGCGCGATACGGTACTTCCTTCCTTCGTCAAAAAACATCTGGATATCCGGTGTAGCAATCGCTTGTACTTCATCGACGAACGCGCTGACCGGCATACGGTCTTCCGCTTCCAGCTCGTCGCCACTGAACACGGCGGCTTGCAGTTGGGCCAGGAGAATACCACCGACTAACCGTGATTCGTATTCCATGCGTCGTCCGGCCAGCTTGACGAGCACCACTTCCTTGTTGGCGATCATCTGCTTGAGGTCGATACGCCCAGGCGCTTGTCCTAATACGTTTGCCATGAGGGGATCGCCCATAGAGAGGGCGTTGAGGCGGCTGATGACCGCTTGGCTACGCACTTCGCGTGCGTCCTTGCTGAGGTTGTCATAGTCGCGCCAATACTGCTTGATGTTCTCCCACGGCAGCTTGTCCGTGAATTTCTGCCGGTAGCCGGGTTGGGTAAACATCAGGTACATGTCGTAGAGCGTCGTATCCGGGTAGGGCAGCAGGGTATACACGGCCGCCCGCACGAAATCCCGTATATTCTGCTGTTTCGCCGTTTCCGGCCAGAGCGAGTAGAACAGGTGCAATACGCGGTTGACAGCCACCCGGACGGCTATTGCCGACTCCAGGTTGTCATGCGTAAAGAGACTGAGCGAGAACGGCCAAGACTCATCAGTAAGGTCGAATAAAGCGACGCGGTGTAAATGCTCAGGAGGAGCAGCTTCGAGAATGTTCCGCGCCGTGTCGCCGTGGAAATCGATGAACACCATCGCGCAATCATCAGCGATAATGTCATCGACCGCGATGTTCTCCAGGAAGCTGGACTTACCGGAGCCGGACGTGCCCACGGCGTACATGCCTATTTTGCGGTCTGTGGCTGAGACGTGCAGGAGGTCGCCGGACTTGTGATGCTCGCCCAGGAGCGTGTAATCGGGTAAGCGGTCAAGAGCGTGGTGAGTAAGCCACGCCTTACTGGCAAAGGTCATCGTCAGTGTCCTTCCTAAAACGGACTATTCGTAACGAGAGATCGGCAGTTCGATAATACTGTTTCCGGGCGTTTCCATGTCCGGCTCGATGTCCGGCGCTGGCAGTGCTGAGATACGCGAGACGGCTTGTGCGCGGAACTGAGCTTGCTTTTCGCGTTTGTGGTAGCTCATGCCAACTAAGATGCCGCCGCAAGAGAGCGGCACTAGCATGAATAACAGCGCGATCCCTGCCGCGCCGGGGATGACGCATAGAAACAGCAGGCAGACAGCGAACGAGAAGATAGTAAACACCCACAGGTCGGCCTTACGGCTGCGTGACATAACAGCTTCCTTTCTAAGACTAAGCTAGCTATTATACCGAAGCTACAGGGAACGCACTACGAGATGTTTGACTGGTGTATTAGTATATTACATTACATTTGCGTGAATTGTCCAGAGCATTACGCGCCAATATTGGGGAGTGTGAAGAAATTCACTTTACTTTGGGGGTCAGGTAGGCGATTAAAGCGTCGCTGACGATGGTTTTGAGGAGTACGCCGGACTGTTTGCGGTAGTTCTTCAGCAGCATGGCCGCGACTGGGCCGATGTCGTCAACGTTCAGGGTATGCAATCCTGCTAGACGTTTCTTCTGGTACTCGCGCTGGTATAGTTTGCGGTGTTCGGAGGTGGGGGCGGTCATGCGGCGACCTCAACATACTCGCGCTTAGGCGTGTAGGGGAAGGTTATCGTTACGTGGCTTTCTTTATTGGTGTAGGCGGCGTCACGTTTGCCTTTGGGGTAGAAAATCTTTCCGTTGATGTCGTAAGCTCGCTTACCATCCTTGAATACATGGCTACAACGCTTATTCTGCCAAGTACTTTGGCCGACCTCGTTCCACTCACCATCGTCTCCGGTAAGCGGTGTCAGTGGCTCATAAGCCAGCAGTTTACTTAACAGACTGAGCGCATATCCTGCCGAAAAGCCGGAATGACCCTGATCGCTGAATTTTTTGACTATCTCGATAATATCGTCGTGCATGAGCCGGTTCATTTCATCTTCGGCACCAGCACCCATGCCTATAAGCTTTAATTCATGTTCTGCGTAATCGACTAAGTTGCTCATTCTTGTATCTCCTGTTTAATTGGTGGGCAGTTTTGTGCCGTGCCCAGGGCGTTGCCGGTTAGGCGGCTACCTTCACCGAGCTATAAAACCTGACGTGGAAGTAGTCCGACATTGCGTCGCTATCGTCGAAGTTGTACGCTGCGACGATATCCTCAACGTCTTGCTTTACCTGTTCGGCGTGAATAGCGTTGATGCCCTTAACGACGACATCTATTGACCTCCCGTTGCTAAAGCGTTCAATCCGGACAGACGATTTTGCAGCGGCGGGATGCTTTTGCTTAATATCTTGCCGGATTAACTTGGCGATCTCGGCAATATCCATATTCTTTGTCTGTTCGTATTTTGCACCGATTGTGTGATAGGTCATTGCAGTTGTTCCTGTTTACATTAGTAGTTGGCCGGAATATCCGGCCGGATATTCCGGCCTGGGCGTTTAGCGCGTTCTCACTGTGTACACCCGCTCTCTGGGGATTTCACGCCACCACTGCCTGAGCAGCCAGTAGCAGTAGCTTTTTTTGCCCCAGCAGGCTAATTCCAATAGCTGTGCTTTACGGCTTTTCAGCTTGAGCTTGCGCATTCCGTGCCTTTCTGTTAAAGTGCCTGTAGTTACTTTTCGTGAGCTTGCTAGCGTTACGAGCGCTAGCTTTTTATTTCTGGTGCTTGATGATTGTCTCCTTGCTTACTGTCTTTAGTATACCTGTTAAAAGTTTAACAAGCAATAGCAATCTACCTCTGTTATAGTGTGTTATTTGCAACAAAAGGTGTGGAGAACTTAGCCCCAACGCCCGTGTAAAATACGCCTGACAGTGTGCTCAGGGTTTTTTATGCGGGCGTTGGGGCTTACCCATGGTCGAATAAGACGTAGAAGTGAGAGCAGTCAGCAGTGGTTTGTGAGCGTGAGAGCAAGCCTGGAGCGGCTTCATTCAGTTTGACAGTAGGTTGCGGCGTACTACTGGTCATCCTACCCATTGACAGGGGTAGAAGGGGCTTGTAAGCAAGCGTTTGGAGAGCTGACGGCTATAGTCCAATCACCCTCACACAACTCCCCACTGACCACCCCCCACGGGTGTATTGGACTATACTAACATTGACAACCAAGCATAGTTATGGTAGCATGAGAGAGTCTAACCAAGACAAACATATGAAACAGCTTATCGAAAATATCATCTACAGCTACGATCCGAACGAGTTCTTCCCGGTGCTCTATGAAGGACGTCTGGAGAATAAAGCCGAGTTCGTACTCTACAAGGTACGCCGGTACGGCCGCTCATTGACAAGCCAGCTCACGCGTAGATAATAGTCCGGGTAGTCCTGGTGTACGGCGTTGACCCACCGCTGCGGGGAAGAATGTACCCGCGCTTACAAGCGGACTGACAGCCAAGGTTAACGGGGCACTCTGTTCCTTACCGGAGCAGGCGGCTGACCACCAGAAGGGTCCGGGGCTGCGGGAAACCTCCTTTTCCTAGAAACAGCCGGTACGACGCTACCGGCTGTTTCTATTTGTCCACTGAAGTTATCCTCAATCCACAGACTTTGTTGACTATTCTACAAGCGCTTGCTTGCCATAGGGCCGCTCTCCTACTACTTAGCAGGGTAGCCGAGGGATAAAACGCTAAGCGTGATACTTCATGAGCGGCAGACTGCCACAAGTAGTCGAGTTGGCTTCTCTCCTAATACCACTCATGATGTTAATCTGAATCCCTCAGTAAGATTGGCCTCATGCATTTAGCCAGGTGAGGCCCGAGCCTGTGAGAGATTCATCCGTTCCGTTTTACAGGCGGAGAACTGAGTTTTAGCGGTTATTTGTACGTAGAAAGCCGCTAAAAGTGTTGACAATATCCGCTTGGTAGGTAAAATAGGGATATAACTCAGCACAGCAGTAGCAGACCACCCGCAAGGGTGGTTTTCTACGTGGCTATCAGCACAGCAAAGAGTGTTGATAGTTGCCTCTAACTGTAAACCAATTCACCAATCGCTTGCAAGCATTTTCGCAGCCTCTCTGTTGTGATCTGTTATACTAAGCAAATGGCGTACATTCTTATGCACAATGGTACCCGCATGTTTGTCGAGCCTCACAAGGCGGTTCGCATATGGGAGGTGTGGAACGATGAACGCCCGGCTCGCGACCCGCGTGAGTATGCCATCTGCGAGCGTATCAAAGACATTTACCTGAACTCATACACTGCGCCCGAGAGCTATTTCAGGCGTTACCCTGAACGCCGGCCAGAACGGCTGGAACCGGTACGGATCATTGACCGCAGCAGAGAGCGCTGGGTGCCGATTGAGACACGCAAGGACCTGGTGTGATTGTGTGCTATGCTTGCTGTATAACCTCCGCAGAAGGGAATTGATAATGGCAAAGAAGTTCATACAATCAGCGATCAAGCACCCGGGCAGCTTTACCGCTGCAGCAAAGAAACGCGGCGAGACGCCTGCACAGCTGCAAAAGCAGGTGCTGGCCCATAAAAGTAACTACAGTCCGACGACGGTCAAGCGGGCAGAGCTGCGCAAGACCCTCGTCGGATTCAAGAAAAAGTAGGCCGACGATCTTCAAGGTCTTCTATGGATGGCCCTATGTCAGCAGACTCGTCAAAGGAAGCACCCACAGGTACGCAAAGCACCCCGAAGAAGCGGGGCAGGCCAACTAAGTATAGTGAAAAGCTCACTGCTAAAATCTGCTCGGAGTTAGCCAAAGGGAAGTCGCTGCGAACAATACGGGAACAAAACGACTGGTGCCCGAACCTCGATACTATCTTTCAGTGGTTGCATCGTTACCAAACATTTGCCGAACAGTATGCGCGTGCGAAAGAAGAATCAGCTGACGCCCTGGTCGATGAGATGCTGGATATTGTTGACGATGGCAGCAATGACTGGATGACCCAATACAACCGGAGAACCGGCAGGGATGAGCGTGTCTTTGACCGTGAGCATTATGAGCGTTCTAAACTGCGCTTCCAGGCCCGCCAATGGATGGCTAGCAAGCTGAAGCCTAAACGCTACGGCGATAAGCTCGACCTCTCCACCAATGGCAAAGACCTTCCCACACCCATTTTCGCCGGCCTCAGCCAGCAAGCCAACACCCCCGAGCAAACCCCTCCACAAACCAACTAACCATGCTATGATTCAATCATGGGCCAGCTCACCTACCCCCGCGGCACGACGTTCGTCATCACCCACACTTACCAGAAGAACGGCGTCGACAGCACCGACGGCGCAAAGCTCTTATTCACCGTCAAACAGCCTGAGTTCGATACCTCCACCGACGACTCGACAGCCATAGTCAAGAAGACTATCACCATGTCCGGCGCGACCAACATTATCCAGATCGACCCCGCCGACGTTGCCGACTCGGTAAACCCAGGGGATTATAACTACGACATTAAGGTCATCGAAACCGGCGGTGCGCAGTACCAGGTCGACAGCGGCACCTTCACTATCACTGCCGGGCCGACCAACAGGCTCACCTGATGGAGACTGACGCCACCATTGTCAGCAATGTCACGGCTGGTGGCACAATCATCTCTGATGTGCAGCCCGGCGGCATCGTCTCGTCTAATGTCGTAACCGGCGCTCAAGGTGCTCCCGGCGCAGACGGTGCGCCCGGTCCCGGCGTCCCGAGCGGCGGTGCCACGGGCCAAATCCTCACCAAGCACAGCGACACCAGCTATGATACCGATTGGGAAACACCGGCCGCCGCACCCGTCACTTCTGTAGCCGGCAAGACCGGCATCGTCACGCTCGCCGAGGCTGACGTTGCTAACCTGACCAGCGACTTAGCAGCCAAATACTCGGCTACCAATGTGCCGCCCTATCCGGTCACCAGCGTGGCAGGCAAGACCGGCGCTGTCACTTTAGCTGAATCGGATATCCCCAGCCTCACGACTGACCTTGCAGCGAAAGCCGCCGACTCGGCAGTTGTCCATAACACGGGCGCTGAGACGGTAGCGGGTATCAAGACGTTCTCATCCTCGCCCGTCGTTCCCGATGCCACTACCGCGTCGCAAGCTGCAGCTTACGGCCAGCTGCCGACCGCGCTACCGCCCAACGGCTCAGCCGGCGGCGACCTGACCGGCAGTTATCCGAACCCGACGCTCGCCGCTACGGCAGTCACGCCCGGCAGCTACACGAATGCGGATATAACGGTCGACGCCAAGGGCCGCATCACGGCCGCCAGCAATGGCACTGGCGGCAGCGGCGGCCAATCTCCTTACACCGCCATTGTCGCCCCATCAGGCGGCGATTATACGACGCTGAGCGCTGCCCTTGCTGTAGTGCCCGACGGTTCCACGATATATATAATGCCCGGCAGCTATAGCGAAGCCGGCGGCGCGTTCACTCAGAACGACCTGACTATTGTCGGGGCGGGCAGTGAAGCGGTGACGCTGACGCTCGGGGCGAATATCACGTTCTCGGGTAACTTCGGCAAGCTGAGCGGGGTAACCATTGACGGCAGTACCTCATTCGAGACGATCCTATCCGGCCAGAACTGGGAAGTATCCTACAACCATATCAAAGGCTCGGCCAGCACGTACTTCAACTGCTCCAATGAATATAACGGCTTCGACCACAACTATTTTGAGGCGACCGGCTCAAGCTCCCGCTGCCTGTTCTCGTCCTTCCGCTGCCGCATCTACGGCAACATGTTCAAGGCCCCGCACGTCTTAAACGGCGGCGTGTATGTAGGCGCTAACTCAACCTTCGCTAACAATTTCCTGATCTACCAGTCGGTGAACAGCGGCAGCAATAACCCGCTGCTCCGGGTCGGCGGCGAGTTCACTACGGTCACCGGCAATTCCTTCTACTGCGGCAATGCTGCTGTCGTGAACCTCGACTACCGATGCGTCTTCTCGGACAACATAGCCTACCAGGTCGGCGGCAATGCGATCCAGGCATTCGATGCCGATGTTATCTCCGGCAACGCCCTATGGGTAAACTTTGCCGGCATCGGTATCCTCGTCAACGATAGCGTAGGGGGCACCGGGGCGATTGTCACCGGCAACTCGATCAACACTTCCGCTACGCCGCTAGCCGGTTCCATCGGCATTGAAGTCAGCTCGGGCAACAACGACCTTGTCTCGGATAACGCCATCACCAATTGCGCAACAGGTATAACTATCTCTTCCGGCGTGACCGGCGTTACACTGGTAGGCAATACCTTCAAGGGATGCACGACGAATATCAGCGACTCGGGCACCAGCACCGTCTATGGACTGTTGAGCACGAACAACCTGTCCGATATAGCAAGTGCCGCAACCGCCCGTACCAACCTCGGCCTTGGCTCGCTCGCCACAAAGAGCAGCATTAGCCTGACCAGCGATGTCGGTTCGTCGGTTTTGCCGGTAGCCAATGGCGGCACTGGAGCAGCAACGCTGACTGGCCTGGTGAAGGGCAACGGCACGAGCGCAATGACGGCCGTAGCTGCACCATCCGGCGCAGTGGTCGGCGACAGCGATACGCAGACGCTTTCTAATAAGCGCCATGTGCCGCGCATCGGCAGTACAACCTCTAGCGCGACGCCCGCCATTGACACGGACAACTACGATGAGTTTGAGATCACGGCGCTGGCAGCGAATATAACCAGTATGACCTCTAGCCTCACTGGCACGCCAAACGATGGCGATAAGCTGCTCATCCGCATCAAAGACAATGGCACGCCGCGCACCATCGCGTGGGGAGCGAGTTTTGTCAGCTCAGGTATCGCTACCCTGCTCGCTACCACCGTCGCCAGCAAGACGCATCTGATCGGCCTGCTCTATGACTCTACAGCCGCTAAATGGGTATGCGTAGCCGTTGACGCGACGGGGTACTAGATGACCGTAACTTTCATTGAACCGGGTGGAGATGCAGACCTTGGCGTTGCTCTTTGGGACGCCTCGGCTCAGACAAATCCGGCTCTGAGCACGACTACTATGCATGCCTATCATCAGCGATCGCTGAAGTACGTAAGCGGCTCAGCCACTTCAGTAGGAAAACATAATGTGTGGTCTGACGCCGGCGGTCGCGCCAGCTTTTATGCTGATTTTAGCGCCCTACCTGGGGCGACGGCCTCTATCATGGATGTACTCGGGTCAAGCTATGGGACGGGCATCATCGTGCTGCGTCTCACGACAGGGGGCAATCTCCAGCTAGCTAGCTCTGGCGTGCAGCTTGGCAGCACTGGCACGGCAACCTTCTCTACTAATACTTGGCGTCGTATCTCAGTTGCCTTCACGATCACCAATACTACCACTTTCACGATCAAGGTATGGGTAGATGGCAGCCTGGACATTAACACTAGTAACAGCGGCACGCTGGCTGGCACCGGCAGTGCTGATATCATCCTGGGCAACATCAGCGCGGACGCGAGTATGACGATGTTCAGCAGCGACCACTATATCGACAACTCTAGTGCGCTGACCGATCCCGGCAATATATGGGTGACAGCGAAGCGGCCATACTCAAACGGTACGTCGAACCAATTCACGACGCAGATCGGCACGGGCAGCTCTGGCTATGGGTCCGGGCACGCCCCGCAAGTAAACGAACGCCCGGTGAGCAACTCCGATGGTTGGTCGATCAGCACCACAACCGTGCAGACCGAGGAGTACAATATCGAGCCTGCAAATACTGGTGATACTGATATCTCTGCAGCCACCATCGTCGACTACATGGGATGGATACGGGCGCACGAAGCCTCCACCGCCAACTCGCCGGTCACACATATCATCGTCAATGGTGTCACGACCACTAAGACGCTGACTACTTCAGATGCCTATTATGAGCAGATGGCCGGTTCAAGCACCTACCCGGCTGGCACCGGCTCTGACATCGGCATGGACGGCCAGTATACAACCACGGCGCATCTCTTTAGTCTCACCGAGTGCGGTATTGTCGTGGCCTATATTCCCAGCAGCGCAGGTCCGGTACTGTTGCAGGATACTACGAACGGCAGCTCATCCAGCAGCTCGACAGTAGCAAAACTTACCTCAAATGATACTGCCGGCAGCCTGCTCGTCGTAGGAGTCTACTATAGCGACCCGGCAAACTTCGTTACCTCGGTCACCGACACCGAGGGTAATACCTATCACCTGGCCTGCGACGAGACGGGCGCGACGACCAATAACAGTTTCTCGCTCTACTACGCCTCGGGTATCGTGGGGGGAACGGCCAACCAGATCACGGTGAATTTCACGAGCGCTATAGCTAACTGCGTGATTGTCCGTGAGTACTCGGACATTGTGCCCAGTTCACCGCTTGATCAGACGGCCGTCGCACAGCTTTCTAATACCACGACCATCTCATCTGGTGCGACAGCCGCGACCGCTCAGGCAGCCGAACTCGTTATCGGCATGGTGAGCGCCAATATTATCTCGCGTGTTAGCGGCCCCAGTTCTGGCTTCAGCAACTTCAGATCCCTCAATGCTCCTACGCTGAACCCTGGCTTGGGCATGGAATCCTTGGTGACCGCCGCAGCAGGAGCACAGACCGCCACATTCGCTGCAGGGAGTGCCGTGTTCGGTGCAGCAGGTGCTGCTACGTTCAAGATACCATCCGGCGGCACACCTACTACCGGTCAGTTCTTCCCGTTCTTTTAACGGCTTACTTGAGCTTGTAGATTTCTTTGCGGTTGACGGCGATGAGCCGCTTGAGAAAACGTAATATCATAACATAATTATACCATGCTTGCTTATGTTATACTACCCTCAAATGCAGGATGAACATGGGCAAGTTCCAACGCACTACCGCGACCGATAAAATCTTCGGCCTGCGCCAGCGCATTCGTGCCGTAGCCGGCGGCACCGCTGCCAGTAAAACTGTCTCCATCCTCTTCTGGCTGATCGACTACGCCCAATCCACGCGCGGCGACCTTATCTCCATCGTCAGCGAATCCTACCCGCACCTTGAGAAGGGCGCGATGCGCGACTTCAAGGCTATCATGCAAGATACCGGTTATTGGAATGACGCCCGCTGGAATGACTCAAAGCACATCTACACGTTCGAGTCCGGCAGCACCATTGAGTTCTTTAGCGTCGACACCTATGGCAAGGCTCATGGCCCCCGGCGTGACGTGCTGTTCGTGAACGAGTGCAACAACATGGCCTATGCCATTGTCGACCAGCTTATCACCCGTACCCGCAAGATTGTCTGGCTGGACTGGAACCCAAGCACCGAGTTCTGGTTCTATACCGAGATGCTGCCGCACCGCCAGGACATCGACTTTATCACGCTGACCTATAAAGATAACGAGGCTCTGGACGCAACCAGCGTAGCCGAAATCGAGAGCCACAAATACAATAAGGCCTGGTGGCAGGTGTACGGCCTGGGCCAGCTCGGCGAGATCGAGGGGCGCATTTTCAAAGGCTGGAAGCTCATTGACGAGATTCCGCATGAAGCAAGGCTGGAAGTGCGCGGTCTGGACTTCGGTTTCGCCCGCGACCCGGCTGCACTTTGCGATATCTACTACTACAACGGCGGCTATATTGTCGACGAGCTGCTGCACCGCATCGGTATGTTCAACCGTCAGATCTCCGACGTTATTCTGAACCAGCCTGACCCGAACGCGCTGACCATCGGCGACAGCGCCGACCCAAAAGATATAGCCGAAATGCAGCAACACGGAGTGAATATTATCGGAGTAGAGAAGAAGGGCCTGGGTGACGGTAATTCGTTCGCCAACTCATCTATCCGTTTCGTGCAGTCCCAGCAGATGAGCATCACCGCCCGGTCGCTGAACTTCATTAAGAGCTACCGCAATTTCATGTGGCAATACGATAGAGACGGCAATATCCTCTCCCCGCCGAAGTATGACCACTACCTGTCCGACGGCATGATGGCCGTAGTGTACGGTATGACCAACTTCTGGCGCGGCGACAATGATGATGAAGAGGAAGTTTATTCAACCGGCAATTTTGCCAGCGCCTGGGCGCGCTAAGGAGGTCCCATGATACTCGTCGGCATTCCCTATCACAAAGAAAAACGCTACGCTATTGACCATGTGCTCGACTGGACGGACTGGCAGCCGCACAAAGATGTCGAGATACTGATGCGCTGGCATACGGGCGACTATGGCGCTCCTGATGCAATTAAGCAGCAGTTTGAGTTCTTCCGGCAGACGGCGCTACAACGTGGCGCGAGCCATATGTATATCATGGAAGCAGATACCATCCCGCCCGGCAATGTACTTGACCGCCTGCTAGCCTGGGAGAAGGACGTGGTCGGCGCACTGTACCGCTACCGTTCGCCCGACGCGCCAATCGTTGCGTGGCCGAAAGACCGGCTGGAGGAGCATAGCGACCAGTTGCACGAAAGCCTAGTTGAAGTCGAAGGCATGGGCACGGGTGCTGTTCTCCTAAGCCGCAAGGCTCTTGAAGCATTCACCTTCTTTGATTGGTCCGTACCCGATGCCGACTATCCCATGTGCAACGCCCTCCGTGCCAAGGGTTTCAAGATTTACCTCGACCGCGATTGTGTTTGCCGCCACTACGCAGATAACGTAACAGCTTACTAAGGAGCTATATGGAACAACCCAAGAAAAAAGGTATGACCAGCCTGGAAGCCGCCGCGCTCGTGCTGTCCAACGGCCACACTACCGACCTGAACAAAGCCGCCGTGATGAGCAAAGGCGTCGACCTGAACATGGACAACCTGCAGCGTGCCCACCTGCGCCGTATGATGGGCTTCGACTTCCAGATCAAGCAGACTGCCACCAAAATCCACGTCTATAGCAAAGAAGGCCCGCACGTTTCCACCAGCGCCAAGATATGGCAAGGCGAGCTTGATGAGTATGGGAATATCATCAACGAGGAGCTGATTGACCGCCTGGTCGATGCCTGCCTGCGGCTCAAGAAGAAATGGATCGCTGCCAAGAGGGCCGGCGCATGAACGAAGCAGTCATCCGTTTCGGCAGTATCGCCGCCCTTGCCCAGATCGGTGACCTGCAGCGCGAGGAGACGGAGAAGATTCACGACTTCCAGACACGCAGCCGCCAGGTGCGCTACACCCGCAGTATAAACGCCAAGACCCGTGAAGCCGCGCTCGCCGAGGCGCTGCGTCTCTTCGATAAGCTCGACCTGCCCGAGACAACCGACGTCGACTTTCATTGCCGCCGCACGGCCAAGAGCGGTGTCTACCTGTTGGAAGCCAGCTGGACGGTGCGGGAATTGTAATGGGTCACAAGCGTGCTATATTA
>Ga0134126_10004196_pt1 | contig 18046 bp, 15 predicted proteins | sample KB31752_FD_96881 | JGI IMG/M metagenome (GOLD analysis project Ga0134126, IMG submission 96881) | Terrestrial soil microbial communities with excess Nitrogen fertilizer from Kellogg Biological Station, Michigan, USA - KB3-175-2 | ecosystem: Environmental > Terrestrial > Soil > Unclassified ...
CGGCAGCGCCACCGACAATGTCGCCCGTATTTTGGCGTCTGTGATTGGCCCCGATCTCGGCCAGCCGGTGATCGTCGACGATCGCCCTGGCGGCGCGCTCACGCTCGGGCTCGATCTGGTCGCGAAGGCGACGCCCGACGGCTACACGATCGGCATGGGGCCGATCGGCGCGCTCGCCATCACCCGCCACATGGTAACGAAACTGCCCTACGACATCGAGCGCGACTTCCAGCCGATCGCGCTGGTGGCGCGCGGACATTTGCTGCTTGCGGTTTCGCCGCAGTTGCCGGTCCATTCGGTCAGGGAATTGATCGACTATGCCAAGGCCCATCCCGGCAAGCTGACCAATGCGTCGTCGAGCAACGGCTCGCCCGGTCATGTCGGTGCGGAGCTGTTCAAATTCATGACTGGCACGCAAATCGTGCACGTGCCCTATCGTGGCGGCGCGCCGGCGATTACCGATTTGATCGCCGGCCATGTCGACTTGATGTTCGAAAGCCTGCAATCGATCGCGCCACTCGCCCGCTCCGGCAAGGTGCACGCACTCGGCGTCAGCGGCGCTGCGCGTTCGCCGGCGTTCCCCGATCTGCCGACGATCGGCGAAACCGTGCCCGGCTATTTGGCGCCGACCTGGACCGGGGTGATCGCGCCGGCCGGCGTGCCGCGCCCAATCGTCGATAAACTCAATGCCGCGATCAACAAGGCGCTGTTCTCGGACTCCTTCAAGGAGAAGTTCAAAATCATCGGCGACGAGCCGGCCGGCGGCACACCGGAAGATTTCGCCGCGACTATTAAGACCGATTCCGCCAAATGGGCTGACGTCATCAAGCGCGCCGGCGTCAAGCTTGAATAGGGGGCCCTGCATCTCCTGATCGTTTTGTGCTAATGTTCCCGCTATCGTTGAAAATGCACAAGCATTTCAGGGGGTCCGTCATGCCAGAGAGCCACCGCGCCCGTTCGCCCGCCAAGGCCGCCGCCGCAAAGCCGGCAAGCCCATTCGCCGAGTTCCTCAATCCGAATTCCATGATAACGCCGGGCGCCGCCGGCGCCTTCACCATGGTGATCACCAACACGCTGTGCCAGCAGTTCGAGCAATTGCTGCCGAACTACACCGGGCTGGCGGTCAGCTTGATGTTCGGCGCCGTGGTGTTCGGCTATGGTGCTAGTCTGGTGACGCGCGCGATGTATTTCGTGATCAACAGCCTGATCATCTTTGTCGTCGCCAATGGCTCCAACGCCATTGGCGTGCGCATCAATGAAGGCTCCCCGGCCAAGACCGCGAGCCTGGAGTCCACCAGCACGCCTGTTGCCGGCAACAGCGGCGCTTACAGCGTGGCCAGCGCCGACGTCAAGCCTGCAGACAAATCGAACGAGCCGCCGCCGGCGAAGCCAAAATTTTTCCGACGGTGGTAATCCGGCACTCCGCCTTTAGGCCGTATCGAAGCGTGTGCTAGGCTTGAGCGCGCGCGTCTGAAAACGGGAAGCCTCCATGAGCTACCAGAACATCATTGTCGAGACCAAAGGCCGGGTCGGCATCATCCGGCTCAACCGGCCGGCGGCGCTCAACGCGCTCAATCAGGCGCTCAAGGCCGAGCTGCGTCAGGCAATCGAGGGCTTCGACGCCGATGAGAACATCGGCTGCATGCTGATTACCGGTAGTGACAAGGCTTTTGCTGCCGGCGCCGACATCAAGGAGATGGTCGACAAGACCTTCATCGAAGCCTATCTCGGCGACTTCGCCGCCGACTCGACCGCGGTGGCGCATGCCCGCAAGCCGATCGTCGCCGCTGTCGCCGGTTTCGCGCTCGGCGGCGGCTGCGAGGTAGCCATGCAATGCGACATCATCATCGCAGCCGACAACGCCAAATTCGGCCAGCCGGAAATCAAGCTCGGCGTTATCCCCGGCATCGGCGGCACGCAGCGGCTGGCGCGCGCGGTCGGCAAGGCCAAGGCGATGGATATGGTCTTAACCGGCCGCATGATGGACGCCGCCGAGGCGGAAAAGTCGGGGCTAGTAGCGCGCGTGGTGCCGGCGGCCAATTTGATAGAGGAAGCGATGGCGGTCGCCGACACGATCGCCAATTATTCGCTGCCCTCGGTGCTGGCCGGCAAAGAGGCGATCAACCGCGCCTTCGAGAGTGGACTGTCGGAGGGCATGGCGTTCGAGCGGCGCATTTTCCATTCGCTGTTCGCGACGCAGGATCAGAAGGAAGGCATGAAGGCTTTCGTAGAGAAGCGAAAGCCGGCGTGGAAGAATAAATAATCATTTCCTCACGCAAATAATCCGCACCACCGATGCCTTGGCGTCCGTGGTTTGCGTTTGCGCTGCTTGAATATCATGCGCGGCGAGGAAGCCCCGTATGGTTTCGGCCGTCACTAGCCGTACTGGCGGCGCGGAAGCCTCGACACTGGCGAGCACCGCATGACCCATTTCCATCATGCCGAGGAACTGGCCCTGTGCGTCGAGGGCGGCGGCGCCGGAAAATCCGGCCATCGGCACCGGTTGGCGCAATTCGATGGCGCTACCGTCCGCCAGCCGCGCCTTGACCTCGGTTAGCTTGCGGCTGCCATCCTGCTCCTTCGGATCGGGAATGCCGACCAGGGTCATCTCGGCCGGCTTGGCGCCGGACTTGGCGGCTTCATGCGTCAGCGATAGCGGCGACAGCTTGCGCGTTCCGTAGACGCGCAGCAGCGCGAGCCCATTGTCTTTGTCGTCGGCGATGCGGTCGGCGTCGCCGAGCCCGGAAGCGATGATCACCTGGCAGCCTTCGGCGAGCCGCAAACTCGTGACGATGTGGCCCTGCGGGCTCACCACCAGCCCGGTGCCGTACTCCACCGATTTCGCGAGCGCGGCGTAGGGCGCGCTGCGCTCGGGAAACGGCGAGAACGCGTTCGCCATCGCCGCCATCACCGGTGCGACGATGCCCTCCATCATCTGGTCGTACATTATGGTGAAGCCGCGAACCTCGCCGTCGCGGGCTTTGGCGCGCACGGAAAAGAGCTTAAGGCCCTGCATGCCGCTTATGAAGAAATTATCGTCATGCAGCACGCTGGTCTCGATCCTGCGCGTGGCCGGCACTTTCTTTTCTTTCTCGAACAGCGCCGCGAGCGTAAGCGTGGAATCCTTGATGCGGAACGTTTCCACCTGCACCTCGCCATGCGCGGAGGACCAGCGCGTGCCGTGCGCGGCGTCGTGTGCATGGGGCACCATCTTGGTCGGCAGGCCGATGCGGATGCCGGTGGCCGGATCGACCACCACGTTCCAGCCGAATTCGGCCTCGTGCCGCGCGGCGTCGGCAAGCAGCGCCGTGCGCTCGGGCGGCGCGAGCACGCCGGTAATCTTGGCCTTGGTGCGTTTCTGGAAGTTTTTGATGGCCGTGAGTGCCGAATCCTCGCCGGCAGCTGCGCCCGTATAGTCGCCCGACCATAGCAGCGCCGCCAGGATCTTCCGGCGCTCGCCATACGGAATTCCGGCGAACGCGTCGGAGGCGGACGCAGCATTGACGGCTGCTGACGGCACCGCGGGCTTCGACTCGGCAGGCGTGACCGTGGCGGTCTTTATTCGGGCGGATCTTGCTTTGGCGGTTTTGGCTTGGGCTGGTTTGACCTCCGTCGGCTTGGCGGCGGCCGCATTTGGCCTCGCGTTTTTGGCCGCGGGCTTTGCATCGGTCTGCGGCCTCGCCTGCAAGATGCCCGGCGATTCCTGCGCCGGCGCCGGAGCGGCGCCGAGCAATAGCGCGAGCATCGCCAGAAACGGTCCCCAACGCATCGTCTAACGCCATCCTGACTATATTTGCGGCCACCTTAGCCCATCGAGGTGGACGCGCAAGGCGGCGGGGGCTGGCCCAAAGGTATGGTAATGCATAGGGTTAAATCCATGCTCGATGCACAAGAACTCGAACGTTACGCACGTCACATCGTATTGCGCGAGGTTGGCGGCCCCGGACAGGCCAAGCTCAAGGCCGCGCGCGTGCTGGTGGTCGGTGCGGGGGGCTTGGGCGCGCCAGTGCTGCTTTATCTTGCTGCTGCGGGCATAGGCACCCTCGGCATGATCGATGACGACATCGTGTCGCTATCGAATCTGCAACGGCAGGTGATTTTCGGCACCGGCGATGTCGGCGTTCGCAAAGTCGACGGCGCGGAGGCGGCGATCACGCGGCTCAATCCGCATGTCCAGATTGAAACCCACATGGCGCGGCTCGACGCCGGCAACGCGCTCGGGCTGATAGCGAAGTACGACATCGTCGCCGATGGCTCCGACAATTTCGCCACGCGTTATCTGGTTTCCGACGTCTGCTATTTTGCGAAAAAGCCACTAGTCACCGCCGCAGTCGGCACCTTCGATGGCTCGCTCACCACGCTTCGCCCCTATGAGACGCGCGCCGACGGCACGCGCAATCCGACCTATCGCTGCCTGTTTCCGGAACCGCCGCCGGCCGGCACCGTGCCGGCTTGCGCGGAAGCCGGCATTCTTGGTGCGCTGCCGGGCGTGCTCGGCTCGATGATGGCGCTCGAAGTGATCCGCGAGATTGTCGGTTTCGGCGAAGGGCTGGTCGGGCGGCTGTTGATGGTCGACGCACGATCATGGCGGTTCGAGACGTTGAGCTATGAATGGGATCCCGGCAACCCGCTCAGCGGTGACAAGCCAACGATCAAAGATTTATCGAGCCATGCCTGACGTCAAAGCATCGCCGGCAACACCCGATCCGGCGGCCGATGCCCGTCCATGAAGGTCTTGATGTTGATGATGACCTTCTCGCCCATGTCGACGCGGCCTTCCAGCGTGGCGGAGCCCATATGTGGCAGCAGCACCACCTTGCCGGCCTTGGCAAGCTTGAGCAGCTTGGGATTCACCGCCGGTTCGTGCTCGAACACATCGAGGCCTGCGCCGGCGATCTCGCCGGCATCGATCAGGCGTGCGAGCGCGTTTTCGTCGATCACTTCGCCACGCGAGGTGTTGACGATATAGGCTTCGGGGCGGAGCAGCTTGAGTCGCCGTGCCGAGAGCAGGTGATAGGTCGCCGGCGTGTGCGGACAATTGACCGATATGATGTCCATGCGGGCGAGCATCTGGTCGAGGCTCTCCCAATAGGTGGCGTCGAGTTCTTCTTCGATTTTGGGCGCCACCTTGCGGCGGTTGTTGTAGTGAATCTGCAGGCCGAAGGCGCGGGCGCGGCGCGCCACCGCCTGACCGATCCGCCCCATGCCGATAATGCCCAGCCGCTTGCCCCAGATGCGGTGGCCGAGCATCCAGGTCGGGGTCCAGCCGCTCCAGTCCTTGTCGGAGGTGAGCACGTTGGAGCCTTCCGCCAGCCGGCGGGGCACCGACAGGATCAGCGCCATGGTCATGTCGGCGGTGTCCTCGGTCAGCACGCCGGGCGTATTGGTCACCGTAATGCCGCGCTGCACGGCGGTGGCGACGTCGATATTGTCGACACCATTGCCGAAATTGGCGATCAGCTTGAGTTGGTCGCCGGATTTCGAGAGCACCGAGGCATCGATCCGGTCGGTGACAGTCGGCACCAGCACATCGGCGATTTTCACCGCCTCGGCCAGTTGGCCTTGCGTCATCGGCTTGTCGTCGGGATTGAAGCGGACGTCGAAAAGTTCCCGCATGCGCAGCTCGACCCGATCGGGCAGCTTGCGCGTGACGATGACCAGCGGTTTTTTGGTCTTCGGCATGTCCTGTCACCGTGCCGCCCGGCAGCCAATGATCTCGCCGGGCGGGCGCCCGTTCAGCCCTCTTTAACCGTACTCGCCCACACTGCGGCTCTCGCGCGTGGAGTCCAAAATCCAATCTTTTTCCTACCAGATGGCCGCAACAACACAAAGCTTGGCAGCCGCGTTCCGGTGCCTTTGCTGCGCCACGCTGGTCGCCACATTCGTGGCGATGCAGCCGGCTGTCGGCCATGCCGCGGGCGATTTGACCACAGGCTCCGTGAGCGGCCTGCCCGTTCCGCGCTTCGTCAGCCTCAAGTCCGATCGGGTCAATGTGCGGTCCGGCCCCAACAAGGACCAGGAGGTGCGCTGGGTCTATACCCGCGCCGGCATGCCGGTCGAGATCACCGCCGAGTTTGAAAACTGGCGGCGCATCCGCGATTGGGAAGGGGCGGAGGGCTGGGTCTACCACTCGCTGCTCTCGGGCAAGCGCTCCGCGGTAGTGGTGCCGACATTGAAAGACGATCTGGTGCCGCTTTATGAGCGCGCGGATGTGAAATCTCCGGAGGCCGCGCGCCTGCAATCCGGTGTCCTCGGCCAGATCAAATCCTGCACCGGAAGCTGGTGCGAGTTGGTCGGCAAGAATTTCGACGGCTGGATCCGCCAGGAACGGCTGTGGGGCGCTTATCCGAACGAGAAAGTGGATTAGCTCTTTGACATAGCCGGGCTTGTCCCGGCCATTCAGGACTTATCTTTTCTTTCCGACCTGCCCCAAAGACGCCGATGCCCGGCACAGGGCCGGGCATGATGAAGTTAGGTTCAGCGGGAAAACGACGCGTCAGCTCTTCTTGCGCAGCCGCACCACCACGTCGACGCGCGCGATCTCGTAGCCTTCCGGCGCGGTTGGGGTCTTGCCGACAATCACGTCGGCGCCGGGGATGTCGAGCAATTCGTCCGCGCCCTCTACGAAGAAGTGATGATGGGCCGAGACATTGGTGTCGAAATAGGCCTTCGAGCCGTCAACCGCGACTTGCCGCAACAGGCCGACCTCGGTGAATTGGTGCAGCGTGTTGTAGATTGTGGCCAGCGACACCGGTACCTTGGCGCGGGTCGCTTCCTCATAAAGCATTTCAGACGTGAGGTGGCGGTCGCCTTTGCCGAAAAGCAACCAGCCGAGCGCCATGCGCTGGCGTGTCGGCCGCAAATCGACCTGGCGCAGCATTGCCTTGACGTCATGCCACGGGCAGCCGGTGAGTCCCGAATGGTTGGCCACTGGTGCGGTGGATTTTGCAGTCGGAAATACCATGATACGTAATTTGCTCACTGTTATGGCCCGCCAGCCCTAAAGACCGGCGAAAAACCGTTTCATTTGCAACATATACGACTTGACGATTTAGATACAACTCCCTCGTAAGTCGCTGCTACGACGGTTTTTGTCGCAATTTTTTGACGGAATATTGTCCACGGTCGCCCGGGTTCCCCATCTTTGCCCGCTAGCCTCGCTGTGTTACGAATTGATGCATGGGAATCCAGCCAGCAGGCCCGCGCAGCGGGGACATAGCGCCTATGGCAACACGGCCTAACAGGCTCGAATATGAAGATTTGCTGGCCTGTGGCCGCGGCGAAATGTTCGGACCCGGCAACGCCCAATTGCCGCTGCCGCCAATGTTGATGTTCGATCGCATTACCGAAATTTCGGAGCAAGGCGGCGAATATGGCAAGGGCATGGTCCGCGCCGAACTCGACGTAAAACCTGACCTCTGGTTTTTCCTTTGTCACTTTAAGGGCGACCCGGTGATGCCGGGCTGCCTCGGCCTAGATGCCTTGTGGCAAATGGTCGGTTTCTTCCTCGGCTGGCTGGGATCGCCGGGCCGGGGCCGCGCACTCGGGCTGGGCGAGTTGAAGTTTTCCGGGCAGGTGCTGCCTACCGTCAAAAAGGTCGTCTATGGCGTCGACTTCAAACGGGTGATGCGCACCAAGCTGGTGCTCGGCATCGCCGATGGTTGGCTTTCGGCCGATGGTGACGTGATCTACCGGGCCGTCGACCTCAAGGTCGGCCTGTTCAAGCAGGATAATGCGCTGCAGCCGAGCGGCGTTTGAACGGGGCCCATGGTGTTGCATGGTTGCCCGGGACGGCCCATGTATGACGCAATCATCAACGATCCACGGCGCGAGTGAGGGTATTCGGCAATGAGGCGAGTCGTCGTGACCGGGATGGGCATCGTCTCATCCATTGGCAACAATACCCAGGAAGTTCTGGCGAGCTTGCGTGAGGCCAAATCCGGCATCAGCCGGGCGGACGAATACGCCAAGCTCGGCTTCCGCTGCCAGGTGCAGGGCGCGCCGACGCTTAACCCGGCCGACTCGGTGGATCGGCGCGCCATGCGGTTCCTTGGCGGCGGCGCCGCCTGGAACCATGTCGCCATGGAGCAAGCAATCCGCGATTCCGGCGTCGGGGAAAAAGATATTTCCAATGAACGCACCGGCATCGTCATGGGCTCGGGCGGGCCGTCCTGCCGGACTCTTGTCGAAGCCGCCGACATCACGCGCAGCAAGGGGCCGAAGCGCGTCGGTCCGTTTGCTGTGCCCAAGGCGATGTCGTCGACAGCGTCGGCCACGCTCGCGACCTGGTTCAAAATCAAGGGCGTGAACTATTCGATCTCATCGGCTTGCGCCACGTCTAACCACTGCATCGGTAACGCCACCGAGATGATCCAGTGGGGCAAGCAAGACATGATCTTCGCCGGCGGCTGCGAGGAACTGGACTGGACGCTTTCGGTGCTGTTCGATGCCATGGGCGCGATGTCGTCGAAATTCAACGACACGCCGGAGAAGGCGTCGCGCGCCTACGACGCCGACCGCGACGGGTTCGTCATCGCCGGCGGCGCCGGCGTGGTGGTGCTGGAAGAACTTGAACACGCCAAGGCGCGCGGCGCCAAAATCTATGCTGAGATCGCCGGCTATGGCGCGACCTCGGACGGTTACGACATGGTGGCGCCATCGGGCGAGGGCGCGCAGCGCTGCATGCAGATGGCGCTGGATACCGTCAAGACGCCGATCGACTACATCAATCCGCACGCCACCGCGACGCCGGTCGGCGATCTCAAGGAAATCGAGGCGATCCGCGGCGTGTTCGGGCCCAAGTGCCCGCCGATTTCCGCTACCAAATCGCTGACCGGCCATTCGCTCGGTGCCGCCGGTGTTCAGGAGGCGATCTACTCGATGCTGATGATGAACAATGGTTTCATCTGTGAGAGCGCCAATATCGAGACCCTCGATCCCGCTTTCGCCGACATGCCGATCGTGCGCGAACGTCGCGACAACGTAAAACTGGGCGCGGTGCTGTCGAATTCGTTCGGCTTCGGGGGCACCAATGCCTCGATCGTCCTCAAGCATGTGGATGCGTGAAAAGAACATGCCGGGGCTGATGGAGGGTAAACGTGGGCTGGTGATGGGGGTCGCCAACGACCACTCGATCGCCTGGGGCATCGCCAAGATGCTGCACCAGCACGGCGCCAAGCTCGCCTTCACCTATCAGGGCGATGCGCTGGCCAAGCGGGTCAAGCCGCTGGCCGAGCAGGTCGGCTCTTCGTTTGTGATGCCGTGCGACGTCGAGGATATAGCGTCGGTCGACGCGGTGTTTGGAGAAATCAAGAAGCAATGGGGCACGATGGATTTTCTCGTGCATGCCGTCGCGTTCTCGGACAAGAACGAACTCAAGGGCCGCTACGCGGATTCAACGCGCGAGAATTTCGTCCGCACCATGGTGATCTCCTGCTACGCCTTCACGGAGGCGGCCAAGCGCGCCGCGGCGTTGATGCCGAACGGCGGCGCCATGGTGACGCTGACTTACAACGGCGGCCTGCGCGCCATGCCGAACTACAACGTGATGGGTGTGGCCAAGGCCGGGCTGGAAGCCTCGGTGCGCTATCTGGCGGTTGATTTTGGCCCGCAAAAGATCCGCGTCAATGCCATTTCCGCTGGCCCGATCCGCACGCTGGCCGGCGCCGGCATCACCGACGCGCGCTATATGTTCGCGTTCCAACAGAAATATTCCGCCCTTGGCCGCGGCGTGACGCTGGAGGAACTGGGCGGCGCGGGACTGTACCTGCTGTCGGACTTGTCGACCGGAGTCACCGGCGAAGTGCACTTTGTCGATTCCGGCTACAACGTCGTCGCCATGCCGCGGCCCGATGCGCTCAAGGCCGCGGGCGGCGCGGTCGAAAACGGCGGCGACAAGTAGCCATATTCATTGCGCGAATAACAACGGCCGGGTTATCCCCGGCCGCTTTGTTTTCGCCGATATGGCGATTGTTCAGGAAAGATCAGGTCAGGTCGAAGCGATCCGCATTCATGACCTTGGTCCACGCCGCCACGAAGTCCTTCACGAACTTCTCCTTCGAGTCCTTGCACCCATAGACTTCCGCAAAAGCGCGGAGCTGTGAATGTGAACCGAAGATCAGGTCGACGCGGGTGCCGGTCCACTTGATCGCATTCGTTTTGCGGTCGCGGCCTTCGTAGGCATTCTCCCCGGCCGGAGACCACTCCGTGCTCATGTCGAGCAAGTTGACGAAGAAGTCGTTCGTCAGCGTACCGATCTTCTTGGTGAAGACGCCGTGCTTGGAGCCGCCGACATTGGCGCCGAGGACACGCAAGCCGCCGACGAGCGCCGTCAGCTCCGGCGCAGTCAGCCGCAGCAGTGCAGCCCGGTCCACCAGCGCCTCTTCAGGCGCCATGAACTGGACCTTTCTGTTGTTGATGTAGTTGCGGAAGCCGTCGGCGCGCGGCTCGAGTGGTGCGAACGAGTCGACGTCGGTCTGCTCCTGCGACGCGTCCATGCGGCCCGGCGTGAAGGGCACCTTCACGTTGACGCCACCGGCCTTCGCGGCCTTTTCGACCGCAGCAGTGCCGCCGAGGACGATCAGGTCGGCCATCGAGACTTTCTTGCCGCCCTTGGCCGACTTGTTGAACGTCTGCTGGATCGCCTCGAGCTTGTTGAGCACCTTTTCGAGTTGATCTGGATCGTTCGCCTCCCAATCGATCTGCGGGCTGAGGCGAATGCGCGCGCCATTGGCGCCACCGCGCTTGTCCGTCCCGCGGAACGTCGAGGCCGACGCCCATGCGGTCGAGACCAGCTGCGGCACCGACAGGCCGCTAGCGAGGATCTTCTGCTTCAGAGCCGCGATGTCCTTGTCGTTGATCCGGTTGCGATCGGCAGCGGGGATCGGGTCCTGCCAGATCAGCGTCTCCTTCGGTACGAGCGGGCCGAGGTAACGCGCGCGCGGACCCATGTCGCGGTGTGTGAGCTTGAACCAGGCACGTGCGAAGGCGTCCGCGAACTGGTCCGGGTGCTCGTAGAAGCGCCGCGAGATCTTCTCGTAAACCGGGTCGAACCGCAGCGAGAGGTCCGTCGTCAGCATCGTCGGCACATGCCTCTTCGACTTGTCGAAGGCGTCCGGGATGTCGGCTTGCGCGCCCTTCGCCTTCCACTGCTTCGCGCCGGCCGGGCTCTTCGTCAGTTCCCATTCGTTTTCGAACAGGTTCTTGAAGAAGTGGTTGCTCCACTTGGTCGGCGTCTGCGACCAGGTCACTTCCGGGCCGCCGGTGATGGCGTCAGCTCCCATGCCGGTGCCATACTTACTCTTCCAGCCGAGGCCCTGATCCTCGAGCGCGCCGGCTTCTGGCTCCGGACCGATCAGCGACGGATCGCCGGCACCGTGGGTCTTGCCGAAGGTATGGCCGCCGGCAATCAGCGCGACGGTCTCCTCGTCGTTCATCGCCATGCGGAAGAACGTTTCGCGGATGTCCTTGGCCGCCGCGACCGGGTCCGGATTGCCGTTCGGACCTTCCGGATTGACGTAGATCAGGCCCATCTGCACCGCGCCGAGCGGCTCGGCGAGCTGGCGTTCGCCGCTGTAACGTTGGTCGCCGAGCCAGCTTCCTTCAGGACCCCAGAAGAGTTCTTCGGGCTCCCAAACGTCGGCGCGGCCGCCGGCAAAACCGAAGGTCTTGAAGCCCATCGACTCCAACGCAACGTTGCCGACGAGGACCATCAAGTCCGCCCACGATATTTTCTTGCCGTACTTCTGCTTGATCGGCCAGAGCAGCCGGCGCGCCTTGTCGAGGTTCGCGTTATCCGGCCAAGAGTTGAGCGGCGCGAAGCGTTGCTGGCCGGTGCCGGCGCCGCCGCGGCCGTCGGTGATGCGATAGGTGCCGGCCGCGTGCCACGCGAGGCGAATGAACAGACCGCCGTAGTGGCCGAAGTCGGCCGGCCACCAGGGCTGCGAGTCCGTCATCAGCGCGCGCAGGTCTTTGATCACCGCCTTAAGGTCGAGGTTCTTGAACTCCTTGGCGTAGTCGAACGCCTCGCCCATTGGATCGGACAGGTCGGAGTTTCGGTGGAGAACCGAAACGTCCAGCGCTTTCGGCCACCAGTCGCGGTTCCGATGACCACCATGCATTACCGGGCATTTGCCCGCGCTTTTGTCGTCTGTCTTTGCGTCCATGAATTCTGCCTCCACACTTATAATTTCGCGCGAAACGTGGCGCACGCTTGTGGCGCTTGTAAGGGCCGGCGGCCAAGCTTGATGGAATTATCTTATCAACCCGATCATCTTGCGCCAACTTGCACGATTTGGTCTCGCCGGCGGCGCAAGCTGAAATAAAAAAGGGCGACCCGAGGGCCGCCCTTTTCTGGCTCCCACTCCGGAAAATTATTCCGCCGCGCCGCTCGCCGCCTGCTGCGGGGCATTGCCCTTGGCTTCGAGATCCTCGCCGGTGGTCTGGTCGACCGCCTTCATGGACAGGCGTACCTTGCCGCGCTCATCCATGCCAAGCAACTTGACCTTCACCACGTCGCCTTCCTTGACCACGTCGGTGACCTTGTTGACGCGGTTCGGCGCCAGCTGGCTGATGTGCACCAGCCCGTCCTTGGCCCCGAAGAAATTCACGAAGGCGCCGAAGTCCATCACCTTGACCACTTTACCCTCGTAAATCTTGCCGGGCTCCGGATCGGAGGCGATCGACTTGATCCAGTTGATCGCCGCCTTGATCGATTCGCCGTCGGCGGAGGCCACCTTCACCGTACCGTCGTCCTCGATGTTGATCTTGGCGCCGGTCTTCTCGACGATCTCGCGGATCACCTTGCCGCCGGTGCCGATCACTTCCCTGATCTTGTCGGTCGGGATCTTGAACGACTCGATGCGCGGGGCGTGCTCGCCGAGCTCGGCGCGGGCGCTGGTGAGCGCCTTGGCCATTTCACCCAAGATGTGCAGGCGGCCGTCTTTGGCCTGGGCCAAAGCGACCTTCATGATCTCCTCGGTGATGCCGGCGATCTTGATGTCCATCTGCAGCGAGGTGATGCCGCCTTCGGTACCGGCCACCTTGAAGTCCATGTCGCCGAGATGATCCTCGTCGCCGAGGATGTCGGAAAGCACGGCAAATCGCTTGTCCTCGAGAATGAGGCCCATGGCGATGCCCGCTGTCGGCCGCTTGAGCGGCACGCCGGCATCCATCAACGCCAGTGAAGAGCCGCACACCGACGCCATCGAGGACGAGCCGTTCGACTCGGTGATCTCCGAAACCAGACGGATCGTATAGGGGAACTCTTCCTTCGAGGGCAGCATGGGGTGGATCGCGCGCCAGGCCAGCTTGCCGTGGCCGATCTCGCGGCGGCCGGGCGCGCCCGTGCGGCCGGTTTCGCCGACAGAATAAGGCGGGAAGTTATAGTGCAGCAGGAACGTCTCCTTATAGGTTCCCTGCAGCGCGTCGATGAACTGCTCGTCCTCGGAGGTGCCCAGCGTGGCGACCACCAAAGCCTGCGTCTCTCCGCGGGTGAACAGCGCCGAGCCGTGGGTGCGCGGCAACACGCCGACTTCCGCCACGATCGGGCGCACAGTCTTGAGATCGCGGCCGTCGATGCGCTTACTGGTATCGAGAATGTTCCAGCGCACGATCTTGGCTTCGAGCTCCTTGAACACCGCGGCGACGTGCAACTTGTTGTAGTCCGGGTTGTCGGCGCCGCCCGGGAAGAAGTGCTCCATCACCTTCTGCTTGACGGCGGCGACGGCATCCTGCCGATCCTGCTTCTTCACGATCGAATAGGCGCCGCGCAGGTTCTTCTCGGCAAGGCCGAGGATCTCCTTTTCCAGCTTGGTGTTGTCCGGGACGCTCAGATCGCGCGGCTCCTTGGCCGCCTTTTCCGCAAGCTTGATGATGGCGTCGATCACCGGCTGGAAATGCCGGTGGCCGAACATCACGGCGCCGAGCATGACCTCCTCGGACAATTCCTTGGCTTCCGATTCGACCATCATCACCGCGTCGGTGGTGCCGGCGATGACGAGGTCGAGCTGGCTTTCCGGCATTTCATCGAGCGCAGGGTTGAGCACGTATTCATTGTTGATGAAGCCGACGCGGGCGCCGCCGATCGGGCCCATGAACGGCGCGCCGGACAGCGTCAGCGCGGCGGAGGCCGCGACCATGGCGACGATATCGGGATCGTTCTCCATGTCGTGCGACAGCACGGTGCAGGTCACCTGCGTGTCGCAGCGCCAGCCGTCGGCGAATAGCGGGCGAATCGGGCGATCGATCAGGCGCGAGGTCAGCGTGTCCTTTTCGGTCGGACCGCGCTCGCGCTTAAAGTAACCGCCGGGAATGCGTCCCGCCGCGTAATATTTTTCGGTATAGTTGACGGTGAGCGGAAGAAAATCGATGCCTTCCTTCGGCTGCTTCGCCGCCACGACGGCGGCGAGGACAGTGGTTTCGCCGTAAGTGGCGAGAACGGCTCCGTCGGCCTGGCGCGCTAACCGGCCAGTCTCGAGGGTGAGCTTGCGCCCGCCCCAGTCGAGCTCAACACGATGCATATCGAACATTTCGTATCTTTCTCATGGTTTTTGGCGAGCTCCGAAGGCCATGAGCAAGACGGCGAGAGGCTGTCGAACATCACCGCGAAGCGGGAAGCAACAGCGTCTGGCGATCCTGCCATGGCGTTCGAACCTTGCCTGGTCGAGCGGACGAACCTTTTCGTCCGCCACCTTGAACGTCCGCGGCGCTTGTCGCCTCACGGACCAAATCGCGGATGCGTCAAACGCCTCCGCTCACGGAACGCGCGGGATCATTCCCGCGCGCCAAAAATCAGCGGCGGATGCCGAGCTTCTCGATCAAAGCCTTATAGCTGCCTTCGTTAGTGCGCCGCAGGTAATCGAGCAGCGTGCGGCGCTGGCTCACCATCTTGAGCAATCCACGGCGGGAATGGTTGTCTTTGACGTGGCTCTTGAAATGCTCAGTGAGATTATTGATGCGTTCCGACAGGATCGCGACTTGCACTTCCGGCGACCCGGTGTCGCCCGCCTTCTTGGCGAATTCCTTCATGACTTCGGCCTTGCGGCCGGTGGTAACCGACATCGGTCATCCTTTCTTGGCGCCGCGGCTGCCCATCAGCCCGGCCATGTTAAACACGCGCTTGGGGACGATTTCGCCGCGATCCAGTTCGGCAAGAGCCACCAGTTGGCCCGAAGCCGTGGCATAAACTGGCCCACGGAAATTAGGAGCGTCCCGTCCGCGCAACAAAACGGCTTGGCCTCTTTGCAGCCTTGCCGCATCCGCCCGACTGACGGCCAGCGCCGGGATGTCGTCCAGCGCGGTCTCAACGGGCATGAGCGCGTCGGCGAGGCTCGCCTCGCCGGCCGCGGCTCTATGGCACAGGGCCTCCAATTGTTCCAGTAAAATCATGGTTTCTTCGCCAAACGGCCCAACCGCGACCCTGCGGAGCGCACTGACATGGCCGAAACAGCCCAAAGCACGGCCAATGTCGCGGGCGAGCGAGCGGACATAGGTCCCTTTGCCGCATTCGGCATGCAGAACCGCGTGAACGGGGTCGGGGGTGGCGATCAGCTCCAGGCGGGCGACGTCGACCGGGCGGGCGGCCAATTCCACCGTCGCGCCGTCGCGGGCGAGGTCGTAGGCGCGCTCGCCCTCGATTTTGATGGCCGAATAGCGCGGCGGCACCTGCTCGATGGTGCCGGTAAAAGACGGCAACAGAGCGCGGACGGCGTCGCTCGACGGACGTTGTTCGCTTGATGCAATAACGCGGCCCTCGGCGTCGTCGGTATCGCGTTCCTCGCCCCAGCGCACGGTGAATTGATAGAGCTTGCGGCCGTCCATCACGAACGGAACGGTCTTGGTCGCTTCGCCGAGCGCAATCGGTAGCATGCCGGAAGCAAGCGGGTCGAGCGTGCCGGCGTGGCCGGCGCGCTTGGCGGCGAACAGGCGCTTTACGACGCTCACCGCATGGGTCGAGGTCATGCCGACCGGCTTGTCGAGCACCACCCAGCCATGCACGTCGCGCTTGTCGCGCTTGAATTGCTTGTTTTGTTTCTGTCTCGCACCTTGCTCTGCGTGCTCCTTCCCCCCTTGTGGGGGAGGGTTGGGGAGGGGGGGCCTTGTTGAGCGGCCAGGATCGCGGTCAACCCCCTCTCGCCCGCCTTCGCCATCGCTCGGGCGGTCGACCTCCCCCACAAGGGGGGAGGAGGTAACGAGAATGCGCGGCGCGTCTTCGGGCTTATTCATCGTCGCCCTCGTCTTCCAAATCGCGTTTGACTGCGGGCGAGCGCAGCAGTTTTTCGATGCGCTCGGCTTCGGCGAAACGCTCGTCTATCCGGAACCGGATGTCAGGCGCGAATTTCAGATTAATGCGGTGGGCGATTTCTCCGCGCAGGAATTTTTTGTGACGTTCGAAAGCGGCGAGCACCTCGTCGGCGTCGCGGCCGGCGAGCGGCATGATGTAAATCGTTGCCAGCCGTAGATCCGGCGTCATGCGTACTTCCGGTACGGTGATGAGGTGGCCCTCGATCACCGGGTCGTGCACGTCCCCGCGCGTGAGCATGTCGGCCATGGCGTGGCGCACCAGTTCGCCGACGCGCAACTGGCGCTGCGAGCCGCCGGGCGTGCTGCTGTCTCGATGACTCTTTTTGCTACGCATCGTGACTTTCGAATTCCTCTTTCGTCGTGGCGGGGCTCGTCCCGGCCATCCACGCCTTGCCTCCTTCATTGAAGGAAGGCGTCGATGCCCGGCACATCGGGAGCCAAGACGGCGCTTCGCGCCTTTTTGGCCGGGCATGACAGTGTTGGTATTTCGGCGGAGCGATTTATCTGCGCGCAGACCCAAGTATCGGACTTAGAGGCTGCGTTGAATCGTCTCCACTCGGTAGCATTCGATCACGTCGCCGGCGCGCATGTCCTGGTAGCCTTCGAAGGCCATGCCGCATTCCATGCCGGCGGATACTTCGCGGGCGTCGTCTTTGAAGCGCTTGAGTTGGCTTAGCTTGCCTTCATGGATCACAACATTGTCGCGGATCAGCCGCACATTGGCGCCGCGCTCCACCGTGCCGTCGGTGACGCGGCAGCCGGCGATATTGCCGACCTTGGAGACCTTGAAGATTTCCAGGATCTGCGCGTTGCCCAGCATGGTCTCGCGCAGCGTCGGCGCCAGCAGGCCGGACATCGCCTTTTTCACGTCGTCGACCAGGTCGTAGATGATGTTGTAGTAGCGGATCTCGATGCCGGCGCGCTCGGCCGCTCCGCGCGCTTCCTTGTTGGCGCGCACATTGAAGGCGATGATCGGTACGCCGGACGCCTCGGCCAGCGTCACGTCGGATTCGGAAATGCCGCCGACACCGGCGTGCAGCACACGCGCCGCCACCTCGTCGGTGCCGAGCTTGTCGAGCGCGCCGATGACCGCTTCCAGCGAGCCCTGCACGTCGGCCTTGATCACCAGCGGGAATTCCTTGCGGCCTGAAGTCTTGGCCTGCGCCATCATCTGCTCGAGCGAGCCGCGCATGCCGGAGGCGCGCGCGGACGATTTCTCGCGCTTCTGGCGGGCGCGGTAATCGGTGACTTCGCGGGCGCGGCCTTCGTTTTCGACCACCGCCAGGCGGTCGCCGGCGTCCGGCGTGCCGGAGAAGCCGAGCACCTCGACTGGCGTTGACGGCCCCGCGGTCTCGATCGGATCGCCGGTGTCGGATACCAGTGCGCGCACGCGGCCCCACTCGGCGCCGGCCACGACCAGGTCGCCGACCTTCAGCGTGCCGCGTTGAACCAGCACAGTGGCGACCGGCCCGCGGCCGCGGTCGAGCTTGGCTTCGATCACGGTGCCTTCGGCCGGTCGATCCGGATTGGCTTTGAGATCGAGGATTTCGGCCTGCAGCCCGATCATTTCCAGGAGCTTGTCGATATTGGTTTTCTTGGTGGCGGAAACTTCCACGTCCACCACGTCGCCGCCCATGGATTCGACCTGGATCTCGTGCTGCAACAGATCGGTGCGCACGCGTTCCGGCTTGGCATCGGCCTTGTCGATTTTGTTGATGGCGACGATGATCGGCACCTTAGCCGC
>Ga0134126_10004197_pt1 | contig 18045 bp, 11 predicted proteins | sample KB31752_FD_96881 | JGI IMG/M metagenome (GOLD analysis project Ga0134126, IMG submission 96881) | Terrestrial soil microbial communities with excess Nitrogen fertilizer from Kellogg Biological Station, Michigan, USA - KB3-175-2 | ecosystem: Environmental > Terrestrial > Soil > Unclassified ...
ACGAAATTGCTTCATGACGACGAAACGACAGCATACTAGAAACACCGCTTATCTGCGCAGGTTCCAAGCCTTTGGATTCGCCGACGACCTCACACATTGCACTAAACTAGATTCAATGGATCTGGTTTTATCCCACCTGCGGCGTTGGTTCGCCGTAGCGGCGGTTGCGGTTTGCTTGATCGTGCTGGCGGTCTATTTCCATGCCCGGCACAGTGTGCAAAATGCGCTGACCGAAGTCCCGGATAAATTGGGCATTCAGGTCCAACAAAGCGCTCAGGATTTCACGATATCCAAGTCAGATCAGGGCCATACGCTGTTCAAATTGCAGGCCAACAAAGCTGTGCAATATAAAGTCGGCGGCCGCGCTGAACTGCATGACGTCACCATTACGATCTACGGCCGAGACTCATCGCGTTTTGATCAGGTTTACGGGAAAAAGTTCGAATACGATCAGCGTTCCGGCGATGTGACCAGCAAAGGCGAGGTCTCGATTGATCTGCAGGCCAATCCGCAGGGTGCGGCGAATCCTGATCAGACCGCGCCTAGAGAACTGAAAAATCCAATTCATCTCAAAACTACCAATCTGGTCTTTAATCAGAAGACCGGCGACGCTTGGACGGCTTCGCTGGTTGAATTCCATGTCCCCGAGACTAGTGGCTCAGCGGTGGGAGCAAGATATTCGGCTAATGACAACCTGCTTACCCTGCAGTCCCATGTGAGCATGACGGTTGGCGAAGCAGCTCCTTTGAAAATATTGGCGCAGCATGCCGTCCTGGGTAAGGCCCCGAGACAGATCGTGCTGCAGCATCCGCAAACCGAATCGCAACGAGGAAAAGGCCAAGCCGATGAGGCAACGCTATTTCTGCGAGAAGACAACTCGCTCGATCATGCAATCGCGGTGGGCGATGTAGTTGTTGATTCGCTTGAGACGCGTTCCTCAAAAATTCAGCGATCTTCCGCGAATCAGACTTCAGCGTCGGCTCCTTCCCACGTGACCGCACAAAAATTAGAAGTCGTGATGGGTCCGCGTAACCAGGTGAAGAACGCAGTTTTTTCTGGCGACGTCCACCTGAGGACAGAAGGACCCCAGCCCGTGGAAAGCACGGCCGGCCGGGCTGCTCTTATTTTCCGGGGGCGCAATATTCTCACCCGGATCCACGCCGATCAGCAGGTCAAGCTCATGCAGCATCAAGGTTCCGGGGCAAAGGCGCAGGATGTCGCCGTGGCGGCTCCGACTATAGACATGTTTATTGTTGAAGGTAGCCGCCTGTCTCGCGCCGAAACTACAGGCCCGCCTGAAATCACCTTGTTTCCTCCCGACGCAAATCCGGGAACGCAAACTCATGTCACCGCCGACAAGTTCATCGCGCGATTCGATTCCATGGGGCAGATATCGCATATTCACGGCGAGGCTCATGCCCGCGTGGTTGCGACCGAGCCGCCGCAAAATAATATTCCCCAGCCCGAACGTGTGAGCACCAGCGATAGCATCGACGGATATTTTCGACCGGGTACCGGAATCGAAGCGCTTGTGCAAAGTGGACACTTCACCTACCAGGCTGGAACGCAGCGGGCATTCGCCGACCGAGCGCGTTACACGCCGGCCGACCAGATTCTGGTGCTAACCGGCGCTCCGCGAATCCTTGATTCCGGCATGGCTACCACGGCGCGAGTCGTGAAGCTCAATCGCGCTACCGGCGACGGGTTCGGCGACGGCGGGGTCAAAACTACATACAGCGATCTTAAAGCTCAACCTGACGGAGCGCTGTTGGCTTCGTCCGATCCGATTCACGTCACGGCCGACAGCATGACCGCCCACAACTCCCCGTCAATCGCGACCTACAAAGGCAGCGCACGCCTCTGGCAGGATGCGAACATGGTCGAGGCGCCAACCATTCAATTCCAAAAAGAGCAGCGAACCATTGTGGCGGATTCCAGCTCGCAGCAGAAAGTCTCAACCGCCCTGACATCCACCGACAAAAGCGGTAGATCCACTCCAATTCACATTACATCGAACCATCTGGTTTATCGCGACTCGGACAGGGAAGCCAAGTATCAGGGCGAGGTCCTCGCGCGAGGCCCGGACATCACCCTGACCTCCAGTCAGATGGAAGTTTTTTTTGCTGCGGCGAGCCAATCTGCGAAGGCGACGGCACCCGCTGATGCCCCCGCAAAACTAGAGAAAATTATTGCGTCGGGTTCGGTGGTTGTGACCCAGCCCACGCGTCATGCTACAGGAGACAAACTCACCTATACCTCTGAGGATGATAGGTTTATCCTTACCGGAGGACCGCCTAGCATTTTTGATGCCGAACGCGGCAAGATTACTGGCGTTTCGTTGACTTTGTTTAGACGCGATGATAGGGTCATCGTTGATGGCAGTAGCAGTTTGCCTGCCGTTACAAACACTCGAGTGGTACGGTAAATGCAAACCCTGGCCGCCGACGAGATCTGTAAGTCCTATCGTGGTCGCAGGGTTGTAAATGGGGTCAGCCTCAGCGTTCGGCAGGGCGAAGTTGTTGGTTTACTTGGGCCTAACGGTGCTGGCAAGACCACTAGCTTTTACATGATTGTCGGCCTGATACCCCCTGATACGGGCCGGATCCTCATAGACGAGGAAGAGATCACCGACGCGCCCATGTATCGCAGGGCTCGGCAGTTCGGGATCAGTTATCTCCCCCAAGAAGCCTCGGTTTTTCGGAAGCTTACGGTCGAGGAGAACATTTTGGCCGTGCTGGAAGCCCAGCCGGTTTCCTGGCATGAGCGCCGGGAAACGATGGAAAGGCTGATCGACCAGTTGGGGTTGGAACATATAAGACTGAACCGTGGTTACGCGCTTTCGGGCGGGGAACGGCGTAGGGTTGAGATAGCAAGGGCGCTTTCGATTAAGCCGAAGTTCATCCTTCTGGATGAGCCTTTTTCGGGAATCGATCCCATTGCCGTACTCGATCTGCAGAAAATCATCAGCAATATGAAGTCTGCTGGGATTGGCGTTCTGATTACGGACCACAATGTATGCGAGACGCTTTCGGTCACTGACCGGGCGTACATCATCAATGACGGCAGGATATTCCGTCACGGAACGCCGGAAGAGTTAGGAAGCGATCCGGAAGTGCGAAGAGTTTATTTGGGAGAAAGTTTTTCGTTGGTGTGAAAGGGCAGTGCGTAGTGGCTAGTGATCAGTGAATATCGCTTTACTGAAGACTGACAACCAGCCACTGACAACTAGTTTTTATGGTGCTTCTCCAGCCAAGGCTACATTTAAGGGTTTCGCAGAGGCAGATTCTCACACCTGGCCTCGTGCAAATGGTCAGCGTTCTCGCGCTCAACAAACTTGAGCTCAAGGACATGATCACTGCCGAGATGGTTGAGAATCCCGTGCTCGAAGAACTCGAAGACACAGTGCCGCTCATCGACGATGTTGGACGTCGCGAAGAAGAGCGCGAGCGCGCTTCGGCTGCAGAAGAAGCCGCACCCACTCCTGATAAAAAAGATCCCTTCGAAGAAATTGACTTCGGTTCGTTTTTTAAAGATTATCTCGACCCCGGCTTCCGCAGCCCTGGTGATTTTGAAGAAATCGAGCGCCCGTCATTTGAGAATTTCCTCTCGAAGCCGACCACACTGACCGATCACTTGGTCTGGCAACTTGGCTCCATTCCCATGCGGCCACCGGTGCGCGAGGCTGCAGAGGTGGTGATTGGAAACCTGAATGAGGAAGGTTATCTCATTGCCAGCGATGAAGAACTGCTGGGAATCGCTCCCGCGGCTCCGCCGGAGGTTGATGCCGCAAAATCAGAGAGCGTGGTAAAAGAAGCCGCCGCTTTAGGGTTGACAGCGCTCGCGGAAGAGCAGATGAGGGGTGAGCCTGTCGAAGACGGCCCTGATTCGACAGCTTCTGACACCTGGAATGCGAGCGGAGCTTCAGACAACCTGCGCTCTTCTTCCACTGGACCATCCGCCGCAGCGACAGCTCCCGCAGTTGATGTGAACCCGCCTTCACCGCCGGCCAGGAATGGATCGCGCCCGGTGCCCCAGGTCAATTTTAATCACGAAGATCTGAAGGAAGCGATCGAGATCGTTCGCCAGTTGGATCCTCCGGGCGTGGCCTGCCGCGATCTGCGCGAATGTCTGTTGTCGCAGTTGCATTATCACCAGATGCAGCTCGGCAAGAACGGCAACGGTACGGCCCAGGTCCTTGCGGACGCCATCGCGCTCGTCGATCAGCACCTGCGCGCGCTGCAGAATAAGCAATACAAGGAAATCTCCCGTGCCATCAATCGCCCGACTGAAGCGGTACAAGCCGCGTTGGAATATGTTCGTACCCTCGACCCACGTCCCGGGTTGCGCTACAACATCGTGCAGCCCCGCCTGATTGAGCCTGATGTCGCTCTCGTAAAACATGGGGATGAGTGGCTGGTCATGATGAACGATGATGACGTGCCCACGCTGCGGCTCAATCCTGCGTACCGCAAATTATTAACCCGTGACGGCAACGACCGCGACACTCGTAATTACGTGAAAGAGCGCTTCAAGAGCGCCATTCAGCTGATCAAGAATATTGAACAGCGTAAGCAGACAATCCTTAAAGTCTGCTATTCGATTATTGACCGCCAGCGCGATTTTCTGGAGAAGGGCATCGACGAACTCAAGCCGATGATGATCAAAGAAGTCGCGGAAGAAATCGGCGTGCACCCTTCGACAGTAAGCCGCGCCGTTGCCAACAAGTACGCGCACACTCCGCAAGGCGTCTTCGAGCTGCGCTATTTCTTCAGCGAAAGCGTGAACGGACCGGAGGGTGGAAACACATCACTGCTCATCCTTAAACGCCGCGTCAAGAAACTGATTGAAGACGAAGATCCGAGCAAGCCGCTTACCGATGAACAGATCACCCGCATTCTGCAGTCCCAGGGCATCCAGGTAACTCGCCGCACCGTTGCCAAGTACCGTGAAGACATGAAAATTCCCAGCACCCACCAGAGAAGAGTGAAGAAATAATTCAGAAGTCAGAAGTCAGAATGCAGAATAAATTCAGATTTTAGATTTCAGATTGCAGATTTAAGAACTCATAGACACAGCGCAATTGTTGTTTCCTTTATGCTGTCAAATCTGAAATCTCCAATCTACAATCTGAAATCGGCCTCATTCTGCATTCTGACTTTTTACTTCTGACTTCGAGGCTATTCATGAATGTGGAATACACCGGCAGGCACTATGAAGTTACCGCTGCTGACCGCGAGGAAATCGAAGCGGGCCTGAGCAAGATCAGGAAAATTCTGCGCGGTAGCTTTGAAAGTAAAGTTGTTCTTGCGGTTGAGAAGCACCGTCATAAAGCGGAAATTGCCATCAACTCGCGCGTCGGCGATCTGGTTGCGCTTTCGCAGGCAAAAGATATGAAGGCTGCGATCGGCAGCGCGCTGGAGCACCTCGAAAAACAAGCCCTGAAAAATAAGACCCGCATCATCGCAAAGAAGCGGCGCAATCATAAAGACAAAAACCGGGACGGCGAAGTTGCGGTGCAGGCTTCTCCGGCGCCGCAAGCTGCCGCGACCGCTGGTTCTTCCACCGTCTCGATGGTAGTGCACAAATTTCCTGCATTCGCGAAATCCACTGATGTGCACCTGGTTCGCTCCGAGGACGCTGTAGCGCTTCGCCCCATGACTCTCGAAGAAGCCATCAAAGAAGCCCACTTTCGCGATCGCGACGTTTTCGTGTTCCGCGATCCCAAGGGCAAGCTGATGATCCTCCACCGCACTCGTGACGGCAAAATGGAGCTGATCGAAGCGCCATAGCTCTGCAATGTTTAGTCAAAGAGTTCCGATGCCATCACAATCTGGCGAAGGCTTCGCGCCTGCGATAGTCTGAACCCAGTGCAATCCGCAATTCCTCACGCCCGAGACACTGCGCAAAACAGCTTTCGCCAGCCCTCGCGCAAGCCGCCATTCCGGCAGTCGATTCTTTTTATTGTCCTCATCGCTTTCGGGTTGAGACTTGCGGTCATTTTCATCGGGCACACCTATCGCATTAATCCGCTGCGCGATCATTTTCAGTTCGGTTGGGAGATGGGGCGGATCGCCCGCTCGATTATTCGCGGACAAGGATTCAGTTCTCCTACCGACTTGAACACTGGTCCCACCGCTTGGGCCGCGCCGGTTTATCCCTACGTCATTGCTGGGGCATTTAAGCTCTTCGGGTTGTACACACGCGCGGCCGCCATTGCGATGCTCGTCTTTAACAGCTTGTTTGCGTCCCTGGCATGCTGGACTCTCTACCTGATCGGCACTCGCGTTTATAACGAGCAGGTCGGCCGGGCTTCGGCATGGACCTGGGCAGTTTTTCCCTATGTGATTTATTGGCCGGTGCGCATTATATGGGAGGTCAGCTTTTCCACATTTCTGCTAAGCCTTGCTCTATGGCTTACGATCCGCATGGCTGACACCGCGCGCCGCCGCGACTGGATCATTTATGGCTTGCTGTGGGGATTGATTCTCCTGACCAATACGACGATCGTGATTTTGTTGCCGTTTTTTCTGGCATGGATCATTTATCGCGCGCCACAATTTTCGCGGCAGTATTCCGGCGCCGCGCTCGCCTTGTTGGTCGCCGCGCTTTGCATAACGCCGTGGACGATCCGCAACTACCAGGTTTTTGGACGCTTCATTTTTATTCGCGACAATCTTCCGCTCGAATTGCACGAATCCAACAACAGCGAATCTTCAGGTCTTTGGACGCGGAACGAACATCCCGGCAACGATCCAAACGCCATGAAACGCTTTCAGGAGCTTGGCGAAATCCGCTTCATGGACGCGGAAAAAGTTCAGGTTCACGAATTCATCCGCGACAATCCGGGAAAGTTTGTGCTGTTTACGTTAAAGCGGATTTGGTACTTCTGGGCTGCGCCGCCACAGACTGTGATCGTCGCAGGATATGAAATGTGGGTCGCTCGCCATGTGGAATTCCTGCTGGAAGCATTGTTCGCCTTTGCCGGCCTTATTCTTACGCTATGGCGAAGAAATCCGTACGGCTGGCTACTGGCGCCATTTTTGCTCATCTACCCACTGCCGTATTATCTGGTGAACCCTTTCCAGCGCTACAAGCACCCGATCGAATCTGTGATGCTGATTTTGATTGTGTATGTGCTGTGGGAGGCGAAGAAGGTTCGGCTGAACTGGCGATGGCGGCGGATTGAAGCGCTAAGTTGACTCATTCGTCAGGCAGGTCTGCGACTGCGGCCGCGCTTCGACCAGGAAGTCTCGGCTTCTTGGGAGCGCCGACGTAGGCGTGCGGATCTTCAGGTGATTCCGGTTCCTTCTTGAAGAAGCGCTTGATCCTCTGCCATAGCGTCCGGTTTGCGCTTTTGTTGTCCGCCATATTCGCTGCAGAAATCCTACGCTTCAACCTGCGAAATTGACAAACTCGATATTTCCTTTTCCTCAAAGTCACGCACTCCCGTAAAGTAGATCATGCGTTCGATTCTGCAGAAGAAGGGCCTGCGTTTTATCTTCGCCGCCAACGTCATCTCTATGATTGGCAGCGGGATGAATTCGGCCGCCGTTGCCTGGTACATTCTGCAGGCCACGCACTCGGAAATTGCGCTGGGCACATTCGCCGTCGTGCAAACTCTACCAGCGATCCTTCTGCTTCCATTCACCGGCGTAATCATCGACCGCGAGGACCGTCGCCGATTGGTAATGGCTCTGGATGTGACTCGCGCGGTGGTCATCGCGGTGGTTGCCGTGCTCGCCTTCGAAGGCAAAGCCAAAGTCTGGGAACTCTACGCCATGAACATGCTGGTGGCCGCCGGTTTCTGGATGTTCTGGCCGACCATCACTGCGCTTATTCAGGAGATGACGCCTGGGGATGAATTCGTTCACGCCAATACTTTTCTGCTTGCCGGAGTGCAGGGAGGCTGGCTCATTGCCGGCGCTTTGGTGGGATTCGTGTACAACAAAATCGGGCTTGGTGGAGTGCTGCTGCTCGATGTCAGCAGCTACGCGCTTTCCTTTCTGTGCTATTTCGCCGTGCGCAAGGGCCGCCATGTCGTGCCGCGTCCAGCCGAATTGCACAATGACATCATTGCCGCCGAAAGCGCGGTGCAAAGGTTCTTTCGCGAGTTGCGCGACGGCATTCAATTTCTTCGCGGACATCGAGAGATTGTTCTGCTGGGCATCAGCTGGGCGCTGTTTCTCTCCGCCATGATGACCGGAGTCGTGGTCACGCCGCCGCTCAGTGACAACGTCTATCACGCAGGCGCCGTCGGATATGGCTGGCTAAATGGCGGGTGGGGCATAGGAGCGTTCGTCAGCGCGTTTTATGCGCCAATGTTCATTAAGAAGTTCGGGGCGCGGCGATCGATCGCAATTTCACTCGGAGTTCTCGCAGTCCTGATGACCTCAGCTCCGGTAATGCCTGTCCTTGCCTTGGCAGTGTTGGTTTACGCGCTGATGGGATCGGGCCGCGGCATCACCGGTGTGGCCATGAACACCAGCATGATGGAGCAGATTCCTCAGCACTTCATGGGACGGGTGCAGAATACTTTCTACTTTGCTGGCACGCTGCTGCAGGTTTTGCAGTCATATTTAGTCGGAGCAGTGGCTCAACGGAATCTCATCGCCGGCTTCTCGGTGATTGGTTTCGTATACGCAATTGGCTTCGTCACGGCCACTTGGCCGGTGCGGATCAGTCCAAGACTCGAAGCAACCCAGGCTAATTGAAATTTGCGGCTTGGTGACTATACCTCAAGACACCGGAAGCGAATGCATGGACCTTCGTTGAGCCCGTTCTCGCAGGTGGGCCAAGCGGCTTTGCTCAAGGCCATCGCGATAAAAAAGATTGTATGTGTCGAAGGGGATCAGCCGCCCGTCACGATGGACAATGTGGACACAGGTTTTCTTGACGCTGCGCACATCGAATGAGTGCGCATCGATAAACTGCATGATGATGACCCGGAACACGTTTTCGTAAGTGATGTCCTTCGGCGCGAAAACTTTCGGTAAACAGCACAGCAGTTCGCGGAGGCTGCCTGCGCCGCTGCGGGGCGAGTGGTTCGTCGCAAACAATTTGAACAGGTTGTCGCGCACCGCCGACTCCTGCTCGTAAAGAATTGTGTTGCCAGCCCCATTGATCAATACATCCGGAGGGATCATAGAAGTCAGTGCCCTTACTTTGCCGTGCAGTTTGAGCGCATACGCCATCGCAATCGAATCCGGATGGCAGGGCACGGGGATCACGTCTCCCGGCCGGAACACCGTTGTCTGTTCCAGTATCCTCCGCCTCACCTCGGTTAATGTAAGTCGATCGGTAGACGCATCGAAATCCTCTAGTCGTCCGGCGTCCTGGATCGGCTGGAACGTCACGCCACGAACGCAGGGCTGGGTCAGGGCGTAATCAATGATCTTGCCGATTTCGTGGTCGTTAAGCCCTTTCTTAAGAGTGACCACCAGGTTCGTTGAAATCTCATAACGGTTCAGCCTCTCCAGAGCGTCGCTGCGAATGCGGCGCAGGTCGGCGCCGCGTAGTTCCAGCAACGGCTCGCGATCGAAAGAGTCGAACTGTAGATACACCTCAAAATCCTCTTTGTATTCGGCGAGGCGGCGCACAAACTCTTCTTCCTGGGCTATTCGTACCCCATTCGTATTCACCATGAGGTGACGAATCGGACGCGCCTTTACCATCTCCACAATACGAAAAAAGTCGGGATGCATGGTCGGCTCGCCACCAGAAAGCTGCACAACATCCGGTTGACCTTCGTTGCGCACAATCGCATCAAGCATTTGTTCGATGTGTTCCAGGCTTCGGAACTCTTGCCGATCCGGTCCGCTAGCGGCGTAGCAAACGGGACAATGTAAATTGCAGTAATCGCAAATCTCCAGCAGGGTTAGACACGAATGCTGCTCGTGGTCAGTGCAGAGGCCGCAGTCATACGGGCACCCCCACTTGACCGAAGTGTTGTAAACCAGCGGCATTTCGGGAGGTTTTATAAAAACTTCACGGCAGCGGCGGTAGTATTCCACATCGTCTGCGATCAGGACTCGCTCGCTCCCGTGCTCAGGACAGCGCTTCAGCATGAACACCTTGCCATCCTGGAACACCGTTTTGCCTTCGATCTTCTGATAACAGATGGAGCAGATGGATATGACTACATCGTAGAAGAGATAAGGACGTGTCTTCTGAGGCATATGCGTTCGCGCTTTGATGGAAGTAGCGGGACTAGGTCATATTACCCATCGGAAGTACTATACGAGTTGCGTGTAATACACTTTTGGAAGTGCCATACTATTCGGGTGGTTCTTTGCTTTGATTTATCCGTGCAATCAAAAAGACGCCGCCTATCATCACTCCCAAACTTACTAACGCGAGAACGGCAGATATCGCGCGTCCCTGCCCCGACAGTCCACCGGTCACTGCGCAGAGAGAGCAGCTCAGGAATAAAAGCGTTGCAATCAGCACCGCAAAACCGATTACTATCGTAAAGACGATGTTCATGGAAAATGGAAACCGAGCCCTCTATATCCTCTTCAATCGATACCTGAAAGCAGTCCAGCGGATGACGTCGCCCGAATAGTACAACAGGAACACCAAGCAAGCCCACTGAATTCCCTGCAGGCCGAGAAAAACTTTGGGATAAGGTTTGATGAAATCGCAGAAGAACCGGAACGAAAGATAAGCCAGCATAAAAAATTTGAAACCGTCCCCGGAAACAAAAACCCGCAAAGAGCGCCCATTGCATGAAATAGATAGCAAGATCAAATACAAAATTGGCACAAGGCCGAGCAAAAAAACGATTTCATAAAGCTGCGTCGGGTGCCGGCTTATGCCATCGCCAAAATCAACTCCCCATATCAGTCTCGTAGGATTTCCATATGTGTTATCGCTAAGGCCAGTTAGAAAGCACCCCACGCGTCCAATGGCAATGCCGAAGGCAAGAGGAATGGCATAGAGATCGCCCGTTGAGGGCCGAACTCCGGTGTAGCGCTTCATAAGCTCAACCGCGACAAGCCCGCCCACTAATCCGCCAACAATGGTTTTTCCGCCCAGCAGGTACTCTGGGTTGTGCAGGTTCTGCAATAGAACCGACGGATCCTCTAGCCAAAAAAGAATTTTGGACCCAACTGCACCTCCCGCTATGGCCGCCACGACCACCGTCCATCGTTCCGGGGTGGATAAAACATCTCCAAAACGACGCCGCAAGAGAAAATAGCAAGCGATCGCGAAGAAATAGGCCAGCCATTCGAAAACAAAATGCGGGTGCACAGGCCGGCCCCACAGGCGTATGTAATCAGGAAAGTGGATAGATACTCACCATGAAAAATGAACACATTATAGCCAAGCGTCGCGAATTCAATCTGCACTAGCACATATAATCAAAAAGGCAGTCGCTTATCAGGAGAGGGATTCATGCCTTCCGCAAATGGACAAAACGGAAACGGTCACCACGGGTCTGGTGTTCCTAAGATTCGAGCGGAATGGGTTGCCCGCCGTCGATCCGAGAACACCGACAGCAATTTTTCGCAGATGCGTTACGCGCGGCAGGGTATTCTCACGGAAGAAATGCAATACGTAGCCCAGCGAGAGAAGGTTGTGCCGGACTTGATCCGCGATGAAGTTGCCCGCGGGCGCATGATTATCCCTGCGAACATTAACCATCCTGAGCTCGAGCCGATGGCGATTGGCGTCGAGTCGCTTTGCAAAATCAATGCCAATATCGGCAACAGCGCCGTGACCTCTAACATCAGCGAGGAGTTGGCGAAGCTGCACACCGCCGTGCACTATGGCGCGGACACCGTCATGGACCTTTCCACCGGCGGCGATATTCATCAGATTCGCGAAGCCATCCTGCGCCATTCTCCGGTTCCCATCGGCACCGTCCCTATTTACGAAGCGGTCTCGCGGGTGAAGCGGATTGAAGATCTCAACGCTAATGTAATGCTTGAAGTAATCGAAGAGCAGGCAGAGCAGGGCGTGGATTACATGACCATCCATGCCGGGGTGCTGGTTCAGTATTTGCCGCTGATCTCGAAGCGCATCACTGGCATCGTGAGCCGTGGCGGCGCGATTCTTGCGCAGTGGATGGCCTATCACCATAAGCAGAACTTTCTGTACGAATGTTTTGACGATATCTGCAAGATTTTTGCCAAGCACGACGTTTCGTTTTCGCTCGGTGATGGCTTGCGTCCCGGATGCATTGCCGACGCCAGCGACGCCGCGCAGTTCGCGGAGCTCAAAACGCTCGGCGAGCTCACGAAGAAAGCTTGGGAATACGACGTGCAGGTAATGATCGAAGGCCCCGGCCACGTTCCGCTCGACAAGATTAAAGAGCAGGTGGATAAAGAGCGCGAGCTTTGCTACGAGGCCCCCTTTTATACGCTCGGTCCGTTGGTCACTGACATTGCGCCGGGCTACGACCACATCACGTCAGCTATTGGCGCGGCGATGATCGGCTGGCATGGCGCGGCCATGCTGTGCTACGTCACTCCCAAAGAACATCTTGGCCTGCCGAATGAGAAAGACGTTAAGGACGGAATCATCGCTTATAAGATCGCCGCTCATGCGGCCGATCTGGCGAGGCACCGACCGGGCGCGCAGGACCGCGACAATGCCCTCAGCTACGCACGTTATAAATTTGATTGGGAGAAGCAGTTTGCGTTGTCGCTAGACCCTGAGACTGCCCGCTCCATGCACGACGAAACGCTGCCCGATGACTTCTACAAAGAAGCGGCGTTCTGCTCAATGTGTGGTCCGAAATTCTGCTCGATGAATTATTCCTCGAAGGTTGACGACTACAACCGCGAAGTGCACGGTCTGGAGAAGAAGGATTATTCGGAGCTGGTGGATCGTTTAGTGCCGCTGAAGTAGCGAGAGTCCTGATTTCGTTCCCGTTCAGCGCTTTGATCCGGTCCCGTAATACTTATAAGTATTCGGGGCGACGTAGTCATCTTGCACTAAGTGCTTCGGTTTCGGATTCGTCGATGTTTTTGTAGTCGCGCTCGCCAAGGTTGGTTTCGATGCTACGGCTTGTGTGCTGGTAATCGCAGCCTTTCGCACAGGCGCAGCCGTCTTTTGAACCGGAGCTGGCGCGGCTGCGGCCGGAGCCGCAACATTCGCGTCGACTGATGGATTGGTGTTCAGCAGCCGGCTGGGAAGCGACTTAGCCGCATAGTGCGGCACGACTGAAACGATTACCAAGGCGATGATTGCCGCGATCGCGGATAAAGTCATCGAAGCCCAAAAACGTGAATCAACAGCCATCCGTTCGCGCCGAATTCTCCATGCCGATAATTGCTGCGCAGCAATAATTCTGGCCTGCAAAGCTGAGGCGGCGAGAAGCACGCGAACTCGTGACGGTGTAGAGGGCCGCGTATTCGCGGGTCGGACTACGTCCCCGTGTGCTGTCGTTGAACCCGTACGCACCCGGTCCGATATTTGCCGTACACGCGAAACTCCAGCGCGGGAAAAAGTACCGAGTGCGCCGCCTGTCGTGCGGGCATAGGATCTCGTTCTTGTCATGCAGCCGTGCATCAGGCTCTGGCCCTGTTTGCCGAGGCGAGCCAATCCCTCGCCGAGTTCCAGAGACTGAACTCTTTGTCCTCCACGTTGGACTGCTTTACCGCTAATCAAACTCATATTCAGCCATGCAGTTTTTCCAACTGAACGAAGCCGCGAGAAAGCTAATGCAATCGCCTCCGTAATTTCGCTGGATTTTGGAACCAGTCTCTCTGCAGTCCTCGGCTTAGGCTCAGTCGGATTACAAAGTAGCGGCTTGGAAATCGGCGACGCGTCAACCTGAACGGCTTTGGCCAACGACCCCTTGACTTGCGGGGCAGCCGTTTGAAAAACCTGTGCCGCAGCCGGCCCTAGGACCGCAGTCGAGTTGGCCTGAATCGGCTGAACTGCACCCGGCTGACCTTGCGTTGGCCGAATCTGCATAGGCTGGATTCGGGCTGCGCGTGCAGGATCAATGTCAGATTCAATCGGAGTAGGAACGTAAGCAGATAGCGGCATCGGTGCGAGCTTCGAAATCGGCCGCTCGACCGGAGGTTCAGGCGACTCTACTCGCCACCAGGGAATTACTCCCGGTTTTGTAGGCGATTGCGAAGCACTTGGCGCTTGATCTATGGACTGCGCTGATTGTTCGCGCCGGGCCCGCTCAATCTCTTGAGCGTAGTTCACGGTATAACCCAGAGCCTCTTCGCTTTTAGCAGCTTCCTCAGGAGTAGCTGGCTCCTCGGTGGCATGCCAGATCAGCCCGTGCGGCACCAGAGACTCTTCATCTTCCTGGTGCTTGCGTTTACGATTCCCGAACATGACGTTCCTTTGATGCTGATTTTGCGAGGCTAAGTTAGCCTGCAAAACTTTGCACAACTTGCCCGAATGAGAGCGCGTTTTTTCGGCGCTAATTCACCCGTTGCAGCCGGCTGACCAGCTTTTGCGCCAGATTTTCTTCCGATTCTGACCACAACAAGCGAGACTTAGCGCCTGAATTCTTCTCCACCAGCGCCGTGAAGTCAACCAGTTTCTGAACGTTGCTGCGCACCTTTGACTCTAGCTCTTCCGAAAGCTGCAGCTCTTCATACAGAAAAGGCGCGTCCAATCCGAAATCCACCTGCAACTGGCCCTGAACGTCAGATTCCGAGTCCTCGAATTCATCGCCGCGCACGATAACCTTTACCGGTGATGGCCGCACGGTCCATTCCCCTTGAGGGGTCAAGGGCGACCACAGGTCCCAATGTGCCTCAAACACGTAGGCGTAATCTTCGTGGGTCAATCCGGCCGCAATCGTGACCGCCTCCTCGGGCGAGATTCCAGGACGGAAATTCTCCTCCAGGACGGTGGCCTCGCTCCAAGAAATTGGATGAACAGCAACTCCGGAGACCCCCGGAAGCTGCGCAGAGAAGGGAAGTTGCTGGATGACCACGGCAGCATGGGCGAAAGTTTCTACGAGTTCAGAGTCACTGAACCAGAGATTCAGATATAGATTGTCTGGCATGCAGGTGTTTAGGAAAAATGAGCATCAATTTGATGCCCATTATCGCCGAGGGCGATACAAATCCGTGCTGGTCCCGAAAAATACTTCGGCCGACTGCATCACCGTCTCTGAAAGCGTAGGGTGAGGATGGATGGTGAGTGCAATATCTTTCGCTAATGCTGCCATTTCTATTGCCAATGTACCTTCGGCGATCAACTCACCGGCGCCTGCTCCGACAATTCCCACCCCCAGCACACGTTCGTTTGCTGGATCCAGAATCAGCTTTGTTAATCCTTCTGTGCGGTCTATGGTCAGAGCGCGGCCTGAAGCCGCCCACGGAAATTTCGCCACCTTGATCTCACGGCCTTCTTTTTCGGCCTGAGTCTCTGTCAATCCGGTCCACGCAATTTCAGGATCAGTGAAAACCACTGCCGGAATGGCATTTGGCTCGAATGCCACCTTGTGACCTGCAATGTGCTCGACCGCGGTGCGCCCCTCGTGCGACGCTTTGTGCGCCAGCATGGGTTCGCCGACTACGTCCCCGATCGCGTAAATCGCGGGATCGTCTGTCTGCAGATGTTTGTTGACCTGAATAAATCCGCGGTCACCAACTCGCACCTGCGTACGATCAAGTCCGGGAATTTGGGAATTTGGTTTGCGCCCAACTGAGACCAAAACTTTGTCGAACACCTTTTCGCGTTCCTTCGAGTCTTTGCCGTCGAAGGAAACGCGAATTCCGTTGGCTTCTTCTTTGACTGCGGTCACAGTCGTGTTGAGCAGAATGGCGTCGAACATCCTCTCCAGACGCTTGTGTAACGGTAGCACCAGGTCGCGATCCGCTCCGGGCAGCAGGCCACCGGTCATTTCAACCACCGAAACTTTCGATCCCAATGCCGCGTAAACCGTTCCCAGTTCCAGGCCGATGTAGCCGCCGCCGACCACAAGCAGTGTGCCGGGAACATCTTTCAAGTCGAGCGCCGAAGTTGAATCGAGCATGCGCGGGCTGTCGAGCTTCAGCGTTGGAACCACCGCTGGCCGCGAGCCGGTCGCAATCACGATCCGATCGAAGGTCAATGTTTCTTCACCGCCGTCGATCTTTTTTACTTTGACGGTGGTTGAATTTTCAAAGCTTGCATCTCCACGAACGTATTGCACCTTTCTCGCCTTCGAAATCTGCCCCAGGCCGCCGGTCAATTTGTTGACCACGCCTTCTTTGAACGACCGCAATCGCGCAACATCGATGCGCGGCTCGCCGAATTCAATGCCCCAATTTTTGCATGCCGTGACTCGTCGATCAGTTTGGCCACGTGCAGCAAGGCTTTCGAGGGAATGCAGCCGCGATAGAGACAAACGCCGCCGGGATTTTGCTCTCGATCAATCAGCGTGACCTTCATGCCGAGGTCAGCCGCAAGAAATGCAGCCGCGTAGCCACCGGGGCCGCCACCGATTACTGCGATGTTGTGCTGTGAAGTTTCTGTCATGAAGATTTGCTTAGAACCTTGAACCACGAAGGACACGAAATTACACAAAGGCACCGCTTAATGTTTATTGGTTTTCCTTAGTGAACCTTCGTGTCCTTCGTGGTTAATGCCTTTAAGGTGCTACCCCTGCACTGACAACAAGAACGGCTGTTCGAACGCCTCAGCGATCCAGCGCAGAAAGCGCGCCGCGTCCGCGCCATCGATCAAGCGGTGATCGTAGGAAAGCGAGAGCGGCAGCACCATGCGCGGCTCAAATTTGTTGTCCATCCAGACCGGCTCCATGCTCGATCGCGAAAGCCCCAGGATTGAGACCTCAGGATAATTCACGATTGGCGAGAACCCAGTGCCGCCGATTCCGCCCAGGTTGGTGATGGTGAATGTCCCGCCTTCCATGTCGGCTGGACTGAGTTTTTTATCGCGCGCTTTCTTGGAAAGTCCGGTCAGCTCGGCCGCCAGTTCGACGATATTTTTCTTGTCCACATCGCGGATCACCGGCACCAGAAGTCCGCGATCCGTGTCAACCGCGACGCCAATGTTAATGAACTGCTTGTAAACGATCTCTTCTTTCTCCATGTCGATGCTGGCGTTGAACTGCGGAAAAATCTTCAACGCCGACGCACAGACTTTCAACGCGATTGCTGTCACTGTCATCTTGCCGCCGGCCTCGGCGGCCTTGGGAGCGAACTTGGTGCGCAGATGCTCGAGTTCGGTGATGTCGGCTTTGTCCTGCTGAGTAACGTGCGGGATCGCGCTCCACGCCTCCCACATGTGCTCGGCAGTTTTGCGGCGAACGCCACGCATGGAAACGCGCTCGATCTTTCCCCACTTGCTGAAATCAGGCAGCGCGGGCTGTTTCACGTGCGTCGATGCCGGGCCGGCGACCGCGGTCGCGGTGATCATGCTCTTCGTGTACACCTTTACATCGCTTTCGCTGATGCGTCCGCCAGGGCCATTCCCCGGCACGTTATGAATGTCGATGCCCAGCTCACGGGCCAGTCGCCGGACATGCGGCGCAGCCGGCACCGGTCCGCGATGTTCCACTCCGGCGGCGCGGTCGAGATGCAGCGGCATGCTGAAAGTGGCTACTGGCGCGGCTTGCGGCTGGTCAGGCGGCAGCGCCTGTTCTTCAGTTTTGCCTTCGGATTGGATCACGGCCTGAAACGCCGCGCGCGCATGATCATGCACTTCCTCGGCGCGGAATGGCTTTTGCGAAGTTGACTGCGCAGTTGCACCGGGCTCCAGCGTAAATATCAGTTGCCCAACTTTGATCTTTTCACCCTGAGAGACGAGAACGTCTTTCACAATTCCGGTCAATGAAGACGGAACTTCGACGACTGCCTTGTCGGTCTCAAGTTCCATCACGGTCTGGCCTTCGGACACCTGTGCGCCGGGGGAAATCATGAGGCGGACCAGATCGCCCTGATGAATGTTCTCGCCGAGTTCTGGGAGCTTGAATTCAGCGACTTCGCTGGCTTCGGAGGGAACAACGGGGGGAGCAGCGGCCGCCACCGATGCTGCTGGCGCCGCAGTTTTTGCCGGCGACTGTTTCTCCGGCGCTGCACCGGCCGACTGTGATTCGGAGTTTGAGGTTGCCGCGGGAGC
>Ga0134126_10004198_pt1 | contig 18042 bp, 10 predicted proteins | sample KB31752_FD_96881 | JGI IMG/M metagenome (GOLD analysis project Ga0134126, IMG submission 96881) | Terrestrial soil microbial communities with excess Nitrogen fertilizer from Kellogg Biological Station, Michigan, USA - KB3-175-2 | ecosystem: Environmental > Terrestrial > Soil > Unclassified ...
GGCTTTCGATGCCCTTGAAAATATTCTTTGCGATATACGCTTGGGCCAGCTTGCTGATTTTCGGATGATTATCCGAGGACAGCAACGAACGACCCATTCCGATTCCTCGCGCGTATCAGGAAGAGCGAAGGAGCTTATTGAGAAGGGCTTCTATTTCCTGCGATATCACCCGAACGGCAGCAAACCCAAAGATGTTTGGGACATCATTCCCGAAGACACACAGGGGAGAGGCGCACATTATGCCCCTTACCCCGAAGACCTTTGCAAGATTCCCATCCTTGCTACCTGTCCCCAACACGGCGTCGTGCTGGATCCCTTCTGCGGAACGGGTACAACTATGGCGGTTGCTTTTCACACCGGCAGGAAATCCATCGGCATCGACCTTGCGCCTGATTACATTGAAGGCGCGGAAGCCCGATGTCACATGCTCCTATGAGGAACAAGGTCGCCGAGCTTTTCGGCCATGCGGCCAAAGTAGATTCAGCGCTGAACTGGGCCGAAGTTGTTAGCGGGCAGCAGTGCCCTTACCTGGGACGCAAATGCTGGAAAACTCGAAAGAGCCGACCGGAAATCTCCATCGGAACATGCACGGTTCGATACGGACGAGAAGACGAGAGCGTCATCATTTGTCCAACCCGCTTGCTAGAACGACGGCAAGTTTTCACTGATTGCCTTCATTTGCTGACTCTGCATGAGCCAGGGAACGAGCTACACGTTGTCGGAGAGATTTCGATCCCCGGGGGAAACGTCGATTACTTTCTTCTTTCCGCCAAGGCTAGGAAGGTCATGGATTTTGTGGGCATTGAGTTTCAGACTCTCGACACGACCGGAACAGTTTGGCCTGAGCGTCAGCGCTTCTTGGCCCTAGCTGGCGTCAAGGTGCCGAAAAAGGATGTAGAAAACCCGAAAACGTTCGGCATGAACTGGAAAATGACGGCGAAGACAATCCTTGTCCAGCTTCATCACAAAATCGAAACATTCGAGCATATTCATAAACACCTGGTCTTAGTCGTACAAGACCGCTTGCTCGAGTACATGCGGCGTGAATTCTCGTTCAAGCATCTGGAGAGCACCGCCCGGCTTGGCGATCCAATGCACATTCACGGTTATGGCCTTGCTCCGGACGATATTGACCTGTGCTTGGTTCTGCGGGAGCGCGTCAGCACCGACGCGGCAGGAATCGCAACCTGTCTGGGGTTGCAAGCCAGCGCAAACGTGGAGCTGGAAATGATCATTAAAGTTCTCGAATCAAAAATCAGCGACAAGACGCTGATGAGGCTTTGATCCAGTCAACGCAGCTTAGGACGCTATACCCTCGGCGATCACCCTCAATCCGGCTAATCGTGGTTACCTTTACACCAGCTTTAGAAGTTCGAATGCAGCAGGCGGCAGTTCTTCAAATGTCAGGGCCCGATCGATTGCCGACAGGTCGCGCCTGTACCGGCGTAGCAAATACCACACGAGCATCAGGGCAAACGCGAGAAGGATGAACCTAGCCGGTTCAGACAGCAGCCAGTGTTCCGCGCTGGCGAGCATCGGCACGACAAGAAGGACGGCGAACAATGCGCCTAGTATGCGCAGCAGCAGTTGCCTGAGTTCGGGCTGCACGCTGCACGTGAAAGGAATCTTCCGGAAGCGGACCAGCACGATTTCTATGCACACGATAGTTAGTGCGACTACAATCACCGCCTCGCCAATTGCAATGGGCCAGCCGAAGCGGGCGGCCATGATAGGGCACAACGCAAACACTTGCCACGGCAGAACAGACCAAAGCATCAATTTGCGGGCGATTGGACGAGGATCTGGCGGCGGGTCGAGGATAGCGATTCGGAAAATCCAATTCGCGTCCAGCGCGGCAGGAATGTCGAAGGCGAATCGTAGTCCGCTGATTACGAAGAAGCCGATCATCAAGGGAACCGCCAACAAACCGGAGCTTGGCATCCCGCCGGGTACTAGCTGGCCGGCGGCCTCAAAGACCGCCTGTGCCGCGATTACCAGACCTAAGCCGAGATATCCGCCAAAAAACATAATGTGCTGTTCGCTGCGCGTCAGGACCTTCAAGGCAAAACCGCAGCAAGCGCGCTCAAAATGCGAATGGAACAGCAGCCTCAAAATACATTCCGGCAATTGGATGCGAAATACGCGGCCGCTGCCCATGGTCTCCAGCGATTCCGGAAGGCGGAGAAAATGCCGCCGGTAACACAGCGAGTAGGCGATAACCGCCATGACAACCGCTGCGCCGAGGGATAGTAACGCCTGTCGTCCGAGCGAGGCTGCGCCAGAACCGGCGATCCCAAGAATGCTTTGATACAAGCCCAGGAACCAGAAAGAGGGAAGCAGTTTCAGAGATGCCGCCGTTTCGGTGGGAAGCCGCCCGGAAAACAGTTGGAAAAACAGGTTCGCCAGACACTCAGCCAAAAGCGCAATCACAAGAAGCAAACGTGCGCAGACGGAAACAGGCCGGAACCAGCGCCGGGGCGTTGATAGCATCAGCCATCCGGCCAGCGCGAACACGCCGAAAAAGCTGAACAGGCTTGCTGCCATTACGGTCACGGCATGGCCGATCGCAAGGTGAAAGAAGGCCGCGGCCTGGTGGCTGCCCAGCGTGACCACGGCAGGGAAAAGAAATGCGGAGGCGGCATTTACGTCGATTGCAAACAGCAGCGCGAGCCCGAACAAAGCGGCAAAGTTCGCGAGAAAAATATTGCGGATGGGAAGCGGCAGGGGAGCCAGGTTCCAGAAGTCCCTGCGATCGGGAAACAGGCGGTTCCAGCGCAGCACCATGATAAGCCCAGTGATTGTCATTGACATGACGACAAAAAAATATTCATCCGAAACAGAGGCTTTGAAGGGATCCAGGTGTTGATGGCGCAGCCATTGCAGCAGTGGGGAGTACTTGTCCGCCAGAAGAATGGAAGCGAAGGCGCCCGGGGACGCGAGTATTGCTAAAACTGCTCCCAAGCCTAGTCCCACCGGGCCGCCTCCCTGATCGCCTTCGCTCGATAAAATGCGCCGGATGAAGTGCGCCACTAGAGTCCAGAACGGCCCGGGCGAAGAGAAACCGGCAACTGGTCGATTTGGTTTCATGCGGTGACCACGGCATCAACGATCGCATTCGCCGCCTCTTCGACCCCTGTTTCCTGCACTACGTGGGAGAAGGCCGCCTCGAGAGAGGGCGTTGACTGGAGCCGTTTCAACTCGTCGACAGAGGCGTAGGCAATCTGCTTGCCCTTTTGGAGAATGATTACGTGAGAACACACCTTTTCGACAGTTTCCAGAACGTGCGAGCAATAGAAGATCATTTTTCCCGTCCGGCTTAACGCGGAAACCAGGCTCTTGAAGATCAATGCCGACGTGACGTCGAGTCCGGAAAGCGGTTCATCGAAAATCATCAGCTCCGGATTGTGTAATAGCGCTGAGATCAGCAGTATCCGCTGCCGCATGCCCTTTGAATACGTGGATATGGCTGTATGCCGGTAAGCATGCATCGAGAAAAGCTTCAATAGAGCGCCCGCCCGCTTCTCAATCAGGCGCGAGGGCAACGCGCGCAATCTTCCCGTCAGTTCCAGATATTCCAGGCCGGAAAGAAACGGATACAAATTCGCTTCTTCGGGCACATAGCCGACCACTCGCTTGTACCCGGCGAGATCGTCATTGATATTGGCTCCCTTGAAGAGCACGGTTCCGCAGGTGGGCTGCAGCAGGCCTGTGATGATCTTGACAGTGGTACTCTTGCCGGAACCGTTCGGTCCCAGATACCCCAGCACCTCTCCTGGCCGGACTGCGAAACTCACGTTGTCGAGAGCCGGTACCGAGCTGTAGCACTTGGTCAGCGATCGCACTTCGAGCATCTATTGAGTAGGATACTACATAGTGAGCAGGGCTGGAAGTTAAATATTTGCCGCCGGCCGGATTCTCGCCTCATTAGTGCGAGAATGAACGTATTCGAGGCTAGTGGTTGCGTAAGCAGGAGATGAAGCGGAAGGCCGTGGCGGTCGCTGCGCTCGCATGCGTGGCGTGCATCGTTTCAGCGCGGGTATCCGCCCAGGCGGATCAAGACACCAAACGCAAGGCGTACGACGCAAAGATTCGTCAGACCTATACGTTTCGCTTTAGCAAGGACGACCTTGCCGCGCCTGGAAATGCGGCTATTGAGGGGAATGAATTTATCCAGCCCGCTGCATTTCCGAAAGCGGAATACTGCGCGCATTGCCATCCCGACGCTTACGAGCAATGGCGTCAGGCCCTACACTCGAATTCCTTTCGCACGCCGTTTTACCGCACCAGCGTCAATATCCTGGCGCGCACCAAGGGTATCGACTACACCCGGCACTGCGACAGTTGCCATAACCCTATCGGCGTTCTTTCGGGCGCGCTGAATCCGAATTCGAGCGTCGACCGGAGCTTTGATGAAGACGGGCTGACCTGCATGACCTGTCATTCCATCCAGCGGCTTCAGCCGAATAGCGGCAACGGCAGCTATGTCATGGGAGTGCCGGCCGTCATGGTGGACGAAAAGGGAAACCGGATTCCGGGCGAGGTATCCGATGCCGAGATTATGGCGCATCCTGAGCGCCACGCCAAAGCAGTGATGAAAGACTTCTATCATACTGCCCAGTTCTGTGGCGCGTGCCACAAGGCGAACATGCCGAACCCTCTGAACGACTATAAATTCATCCGCGCATTTACGGTTTACGACGAGTGGCAGAACTCGAAGTTTTCCAAACAGAACCCGCTGACGTTCTATTCGGCGGATTACGCTTCCTGTCAGAACTGTCACATGATGCGCGTGCCGGCGAGCGCCGGCGAGTATGGAGCAAAAAAAGGAACCTTTACCTCGCACCGTTGGGTAGCCGGAAACACCGCCGTGCCGTTCTATTACGGCTATGACCAGCAACTGGAAAAGACCATCGAGTTTCTCAAATCAGGCATGTACCTGAACGTGGATCTTTTCGCGGTGAAGAACATGGCAGACGACAAGCTGGTTGCGCCGCTTAGCTCTGTCCCCTTCACAATTACTCCCAATGAGACGCTTCAGATGTTCGTCGTTATCCAGAATAAAAACATCGGGCATTCTCTGGTTCCCGAAGTGCGCGATCTCTACCAACCGTGGGTGGAGTTTGAGGTCAAAGATGCCGGCGGCCAGGAGATTTATCATAGTGGTTTTTTGAAGCCCGACGGCAGTTTGGACGAACGCGCGCACACGTTTACCAACCGGCCCGTCGACAGCAGCGGAGAGTTTGTGGACAATCACAAAGTCTGGACTATTCATTCGGTGGCTTATGACAACACGATCCAGTCCGGCAGTTCCGCACTGATTCGATATCAATTCCGCATTCCTGCCGGCGTGAAGGGTCCTTTGACGGCTACAGCCCGCGTCAATTATCGCCATTTGCGGCAGAGCTATCTGAACAATGTCCTGGGACCGGAGCATCCAGCGTACCCGGTCGTGGAACTCGCATCCCGCACGCGCACTCTGCAGCTTGGCGAGAACCGGGTATCCGCTCATGATCCGCACGACAATTCCGACTGGATGCGCTGGAATAATCTCGGGATCGCTTACCTGGATCAGCTCCAGTATTCCGACGCGCTCCACGCTTTCAACGAGGTTCTCAAGCTGCGCCCCGGCTACGCAGACGGCCACATAAACGTAGGGCTCACTTACATCGATTGGGAGAAATATTCCGCGGCTCGCGGGAGCCTGCAGAAGGCCCTTTCGCTGAGTCCGAACAATGCCCGGGCCCTCTATTATCTGGGCCTGGTGGAGCGGCGCGAAGGACACTGTGACGAGGAGATCGCCGATCTTCAAAAAGTAGTCGCGCAGTACCCTCAATCGCGGGACGCACGCCGGGAATTGGGAATTTCGTACTACCAGCAGCACCGGTACACGGATGCGCGCGCTCAGTTTGAGGCGTTGCAGACGATTGATCCGGATGACCTCGCGGCGCACTACAACCTGGCCGTACTTTATCGCCGCATGGGAATGAAGAAACAGGCGGCCGAGCAATCAGCGCTGTTTGCAACCAGGCAGATTGATCCGGGAGCACCTACCTATTCGCTTGATTATTTGCGAAGGCACCCGGAGATCTCAATTGAAAGCGTGCCCTGGCATGTGCATCAGCAGTAGTTTCCTGGGAGCGGTATTTTGAAGCAGAACCATAGACGGGATTTCATTCGTTCGCTCAGCCGGAGCGCTCTTGTGCTTCCGTTCGCGGATTTAATTGCGGTGGCGGCGCCTCCGCGACAGCAATTGCCTGGACCCATTGAGCGTAGCTACAACGCGAAAGCGATGCCGGCGCCCAAGGGGCCGAAATCGCCCATAGAGGGGACGCCGCTGGGAGTTCGCTTTGTCGATGTTGTGAAAGAATCCGGGCTCGCCGTCAAGACAATATACGGCGGCGAGCACAAGAACAAGTACCTGCTGGAAACGACCGGCTGCGGCCTGGCCTTTTACGACTATGACAACGACGGCTGGCAGGATGTATTTCTGGTGAACGGCTGGCGCCTGGAAGGCTTTCCTCCCGGCCAGGAACCGCGCTGCCATCTGTTCAAGAATAATCGTGACGGTACGTTTACCGACGTGACCAAGGGCTCCGGCCTGGAGCATCGGACCGGCTGGGGGCAGGCCTGCTGCGTCGGCGATTACAACAACGATGGGCATGACGACCTTTTCGTCACGTATTACGGCCAGAATGCGCTCTACCGCAACAATGGAAACGGAACCTTCACCGACGTGACAAAGGAGGCCGGTCTGTTGCAGCCCGGTTCGAAAACGCGCTGGAATACGGGGTGCACCTTTGTCGATTACGACAAGGACGGCCACCTGGACCTGTTTGTCGCGAACTATGTCGATTTCGATTTGAAAACCGCGCCTCCGCCGGAAGCCGGGCCATGCACTTATAAAGGATTGCTTGTGGCCTGCGGACCTCCGGGTCTGAAGGGTGGAAAAAATATTCTGTATCACAACAACGGCAATGGAACTTTCAGCGATGTGAGCGAGAAAGCCGGCATCTGGAAGACGAAGGGTACATACGGCCTGAGCGTCGCCGCTTCCGATCTCGACAACGACGGCTGGCCGGATATTTATGTCGCGAACGATTCGAGCACCGCGACTCTTTACCAGAACCAAAAAGACGGCACGTTTATCGATGTCGCAATAGAAGCCGGCGCTGCGCTCTCTCCGGAAGGCAAGCCGCAGGCCGGCATGGGCGTTTCGATCGGTGACTACAACCGCGATGGAAACCTGGATGTCGTGAAGACAAATTTCGCCGGCGATACCGATTCGCTCTACACCAACCTTGGCGACGGGTCCTTTGAGGACCATACGTATCCGAGTGGTCTGGGCGTCAACACGCGCCTTCTCGGGTGGGGCGTCGGCTTTTTCGACATGGACAATGACGGCTGGCTGGACATTCTGATGTCGAATGGCCACGTCTATCCCGAGGTCGACAACTCGAAAACGGACCTGAAGTATGCCGAGCACAAATATCTATATCGGAATCTTCAGAATGGCCGTTTCGAAGAGGTCACGCAGGAAGGCGGACCCGGGATTCTGGAGAACGCGCCGGCCCGGGGCTGCGCTTTCGGCGATTACGACAACGACGGCGATATCGATATTGCCGTGAACTGCGTGAACGCCATTCCGCAGCTTCTCCGCTGCGATTCCACGCTCAAGCGGAACTGGATAAAAATCAAGCTGGTTGGAGTGAAATCCAATAGAACGGGCATCGGCAGCCGCGTGTCGGTTGTTGCGAGGACGAAACCGGACGCAATGAAGCCGCTAAAACAGATCGACGAACTGCGCAGTGGCGGAAGTTATTTCTCGCAGAACGATCTTCGCATGCACTTCGGACTGGACCACGCGTCCAAGGTAGATGAGGTCGAAATTCGCTGGCTGAGTGGCCAGGTGGATAAGCTGCAGGATCTTGACGTTAATCGGCTTTACGTGATTCAGGAAGGCGGCAAAATTCTCAAGAGCGAAGCGCTTCATCCCGCGGCGAGTACATGATCCTGAAGCTTCCAGCTTTGCTGGTACTCACGCCGCTGTTTTGTTGCGCGGCCGAAAGCTGCCCCTGGATCAATGCGGGGACGGTTGGCGGGATTCTGGGCGGAGGCGTGGAGGGAAAAATGACGAAAACCACGTGCGAATTCACGCATCGCAGCGGTGAAACTCACTACAGCCTTCGCGTTGAAGTGAAGACCGGCCAATTCCAGAAATACCTATCGCAATGCAAATCAAAACCCCGGCAGCTCACGGCAGTCGGAAATGAAGCGGTCACTTGCCGTGCTGGCTCAGCCGGGCTGGCGATAGGCCGCGTTCGCGATCATGTTTTCATCATCCGCGTCACCACGAACGACCACAGCGGCAGCGAAGATTCGCTGGTTGCGAGAGCTCAGGCCGCTGCGGAACATGTAGCCGGCAATCTCTTCTGAGCGTCACTTGGAAGCTCTTGCGGCTCCTCGCTCCAGTTTGCGTTGCTTCTGTTTTGCTTCGGCGTCTCTCAAAGCGGCAGCCTTTGCAAACGCTGCTTCCGACCCTGCAAGGTCGCCTTTGCGGCGCAGCAGCAAGCCGAGCGTGTTGAACGCCCCTGCATCGCTTGGGTCCAGCGCCACAGAATGCTGCAGCGCGTCAATGGCGCCGTCCGCATCGCCTTGCTGCTTTAGAATAGTCCCTAATTCAAACCAGGCGTCCCCGTAATCCTGGCGCTGGGCAACGGCTGCCCGAAGCTGCTGAATCGCCTTGTCCGGTTCGCCGCTATCGACGTGCGCGAGCGCCAACAAGTAATGTGCTTCGGCCAGCTTCGGATCCAGTTGCACCGTTCTTTCCAGCTCCGCCTTTGCATGCGGCAGATCATCGCTCTGCTTGTACGCGACTCCCAGATCGTAGTGGGCGGAAGCGGACTCCGGGTGAGCTGCGGCCACCGCCGAAAGATGCTTTATGGCGTCCTTATAGTCTGCGGCTCCGATGTAAGCGTACCCGATATTGACTTGGACCTGCACGTTGTTGGGGTCGCGCCGCAGAATTTGCCGGAACTCGGCGATGGCTCCCGGCGTGTCACCGCTGTTTACCAGCGCGAGGCCATAGCTGTTACGGAGCGCGTCGTCTTTCGGCTTCAGCGCCAGTGCCTGCCGGTATGCATCGCGAGCCTTTACCCATTGCTTCTTCTGCTGGTAGGTCAGGCCCAGAGATTCCCAGGCCGAAGCGAGATGCTCCCGATACGTGGCTTGACCCGGTGCAAGCTGCACTGCTTTCTGCAAAGCGTGCACGCCGGCATCCGATTGTTGCTTCAATACCAGCGCGGCGCCCAGGTGATACCAGGCCTGCGCCATTTTGCTGTCGAGCTCGGTCGCGCGTTGAAAGTACGGAATGGCTTCCGACGCGCGGTTAGTCGCCGCCAGCAGGAACCCGATCTCATCCTGATACGCCGCGGAATTCGGAACCAGTTGCGCTAGTTTCTGATATGCCGCGAGCGCGCCGTTCGCGTCTTTTGCGGCAAGTGATGCGCGGGCGGAAGACTCCAGTTCCGGGATTGTCTGGGGCCACGCAAGCAGGGGAACACAAAGGAGAAGAGCGAAACGCAAGGAAGCCGGACGTGGGCGTCCGGCGCGGATCTGGGGATCCGCCCCACTTAATGATTTTCTACAGCACAAGCTGCTTCACCACATTCCCGGCCACGTCTGTCAACCGGAAATCGCGGCCTTGAAACCGGTACGTCAACTTCGTATGATCGACTCCCATCTGATGGAGAATGGTTGCGTGTAAGTCGTGTACGTCAATGGGATCTTCCGCGATGTTATAACCGAGGTCATCGGTTTTCCCCAACGTGATGCCCGGCTTAAATCCGCCGCCGGCCACCCACATTGTGAACGCCCGCGGATGGTGATCGCGCCCTAGAAATTTGGAATTATTGCGGGCTTCGTTCATGGGCGTTCGTCCGAACTCGCCGCCCCACACCACAATCGTGCTGTCCAGAAGGCCGCGCTGCTTCAGATCTTTGATCAAGGCCGCTGCCGCGCGGTCCGTTTCCTGGCACAAGCTGGGGAGGCGGTTAATGATGTCATCGTGACTCGATGTCCCGTGGTTGTCCCAACCGCGATGATAGAGCTGCACAAAACGTACCCCGCGCTCCACCAGGCGCCGGGCCAGCAGGCAATTGTTCGCGAATGATTTCTTGCCGGGCTCTGTCCCATACATCTCGTGAATCGACGCCGGTTCTTTCGAAATATCGACCAGTTCGGGAACACTCGACTGCATTCGATACGCCATTTCGTAGGATGCGATGCGAGTGAGAATTTCCGGGTCTCCGTTACTGGCCAGGTGCATCTCGTTAAGCTGCTTGAGAAGGTCCAGAGATTCGCGGCGGCTTTTTTCCGAGACGCCTTCCGGATTCGTCAGGAAGAGCACCGGATCGCCCTGCGAGCGGAACTCAACGCCCTGATAAACCGTTGGCAGAAACCCGCTGCCCCAGCAAGCTTTTCCGCCATCCGGCTGGTTCTCGCCCGAAATAAGCACTACGAAGCCGGGAAGATCCTTGCACTCGCTGCCAAGACCATAAGTCATCCAAGATCCCATGCTCGGGCGCCCGATAATCTGGAAACCGGTGTTCATGAAGATCTGCGCCGGCGCATGATTGAACTGGGTGGTGTGCATCGACCGTACGATGGCGATATCGTCCGACACGGTCTGCAGATGCGGAAGCAGTTCCGAGATTTGCGCGCCGCCTTGCCCGCAGGGTTTGAATTCATAGGGCGAGCCAAGCAGTTTAGGCGTGCCCTTGATGAAGGCGAACCGCTCGCCTTTCATCAACTCCGCGGGTACGTTCTGGCCATCGTATTTTTGCAGCGCGGGCTTGGGATCAAGCAGGTCGACTTGCGATGGTGCGCCCGCCATGAAGAGATAAATAATGCTCTTCGCCTTGGCCGGGAACATGGGCGGCTTGGGCGCAAGCGGGTTCACGTCGGCTGCGCGGATTTCACTTGCAAAGAGCGAATTGTTCAGCAGCCCCGTGAGAGCGGCCGCACCTATTCCAAATCCCGATTGGCGGAAGAAATGGCGACGCGTCGACGCGCGGAGCACCTCGGGAGAGAGATCGGGCGGTGATTGCATTACTTACTCCTTGCTGATTGTCTCGTCCATATTTAATAGAACATTTGCGACCATCGTCCACGCTGCCGTTTCAGGAGCATCCGTGCGGCCGCGGCGCTCCGCCAGTTGCTGCCGGTAGAACGCCAGAATATCATCCAATTCCTTCGGTGATGGAGGGCGCGAAACAGCCAAACGAAAGCCATACGTGATTCGTTCTGTATCGCTACTGCCGCCCTCGGCAATCATGCGTTTTGCCATCGCGCGAGCCGCGTCGAAGAAATAGGGATCATTCAGGCTAGTCAACGCCTGGAGCGGAGTGTTCGTACGAACGCGCCGGATGGTGCAGAACTCGCGGCTGGGCGCGTCGTAGGTGACCAGGCTCGGATAAGGCGCGCTGCGCCGAATAAATGTGTAAATCGCCCGGCGATACTGATCTTCTCCCTTGCTTTGAATCCATTTGTCATCGTTGTAAGGAATGTCCCAAACCCCCGCCGGCTGGTATGGAAAGACACTCGGCCCGTACATTTTGCTACTCAAAAGTCCGCTCACGGATAGCGCGATATCGTGGACCATTTCAGCTTCTGCCCGGAATCGCGGGCCGCGCGCGTACAGCTTGTTATAGGGGTCGCGCGAGATCAGATCGGGAGTCGCACGTGAACTTTGCCGGTAAGCGGCGGACGTCACAATCAGACGCTGGATCTGCTTCATGCTCCACCCATCCCGCATAAATTCTGTAGCGAGCCAGTCCAGGAGTTCGGGGTGCGACGGCGGATCGCCCTGCGTGCCGAAATCTTCGCTCGTTTCCACGATTCCATGCCCGAAGATGGCCTCCCAAAAATGATTCACGGCGACGCGCGCGGTTAGCGTGTTGTCATCACTGACCAGCCATTCGGCCAGCCCAAGCCGGTTGGGCATTGCATCTTTCGGCAGAGGATTCAGGGCGCTGGGAACATCGGCATAAACCAGTTCGCCCTTGCTGGTGAACGTCCCGCGCTCCCGGATATAAGCCGACGGACGCACGAACCCAGGTTCCTCCTGCATGATCATTGCAGTCACAATCCCGAGCTTTTTCAGCTCGCTCTCCAACTCGGCGATCTGCTTACGGGCCGGGTCGAGCGACGGCGCGACGGCGCGGTACGCCGCTGCCAGTTTTGCCGCCTGGTCTGGTGTGCGAGCGCTCGGCTGCATGTCTAAGAAGGGATGAATCGCGGCCGGAACTTGCGCGATGAATTCGGGGTCGGCAGTTGACGTCACCGAAATTCGGAACCGCCCGATATTCCGCGATGCGTGCCGCATCTGGTGCTTTAGTGTGATCGTAAGGATGCTCCCGCCGGGAGATCCAATCGGCGCATCCGGTATAAAAACCGCCTGCCTCGTGATGGGCTTGGGATCATCCTCCTCAATGGCCCAACCCGCTAGCTGTCCCTTCTTCTTCCGGACGACATTCATGACGGAGTAGCCATCCTGCGATTCGTCCGCGATCGCTTTTTTCCATTGCACGGCGTGTTTCGCTTCGGGGGCATTCAGAGGCGCAACCTCGATATCGAAATCGCTGAGGAAGAAATTTCCGTTCGGATCGCGGCCAGGACCGCCATGCGGAAGGCTCGTGTCCGGCAGCACTTCCAGCCGGAGGCCCGTGATGGAAGCGGCCTGTGTCTTCGCTTCGATCGTGTACGTATCTGCATTCGGATTCTCGCCGGCCGCCAGCAAAGAACCGTCCGCAAGGCGTTTCATGCTTGCGCCGCCGGCGGATTCGTACCGTTCGGGCAACAGGACCTGCCGGCGGTCTTCCGCTTTGCGCATTTGCTGCTCCCACGCGGCTTGTGCGGCATCAAGCTGCGGAGTCTGCGTATCCAGCACGCTCTGCAACCGGGCAATTTCCGTGCGCAGTTCCTCGCTCTTCTTTTCCTGTTCCGGAGTGGGAAGCTCTAATTCAGGCTCTGCCATCCAGTGATCGCCCTTGCCGGCAACGTGGTGCTCGCCGTTGCTGAAGAACGCCAGGAAGCGGTAATAATCCTTCTGCGTAAAGGGATCGAACTTATGGTTGTGGCACTGTGCGCAGCCAAGCGTGCTCCCAAGCCAGACGGAAGCAGTCGTATTCACGCGATCCACCAGGCTGTACCAGTAGTATTCATTCACATCGATGCCGCCCTCCTGATTCAGCATCGAGTTTCGGTTGAAACCGGTCGCAATCAACTGATCGTTCGTCGGGTGTGGAAGCATATCACCCGCAATCTGATCGATGGTGAAATCGCGGAATGACATGTCAGCGTTAAGTGCGCGGATCACCCAATCCCGATACTCCCAGGCCGTGCGCTCGCGGTCCTTTTCATAGCCGTTGCTGTCCGCGTAACGAGCCAGGTCCAGCCATTGGCGGGCCCATCGTTCTCCATAATGCGGTGACGCGAGGAGGCGGTCCACAACCTTTTCATAGGCGTCTGCGCTCTGGTCGGCTACAAATGCGTCTACTTCCCGGGGGGACGGCGGCAGGCCGGTTAAGTCAAGGTAGACGCGCCGTATCAGAATGGCCTTGTCCGCTTCCGGAGACGGTTTCAGCCCGTCCTTCTCTAGCTTTTGCAGGATGAAATTATCGATCGGATTGCGGCACCAGGCGGCGTCTTTCACCTCCGGCACGGGCGGTCTGGCAGGCTTCACATAGGCCCAGTGCCTCGCGGGTTTGGCGGCGGCGATCGGAGTTGTATCGTCGGGCCCAGGCGCTCCGGCATCAATCCATTGGCGAATGATTGCGATCTGGCGGTTTGAAAGCGGTGGCCCTCCATAGGGCATCTGCGGGCGCTCCTGTGCCAGCAGCCGGCGCACGATTCGGCTGTCTCCGCTGTGCCCGGGGACCACAACCTTTCCGAAGTCGCTGCCCTTCAAAATTGCGGCAAGCGAATCCAGGCGCAATCCATTCTGATGGACGTCGGGACCGTGGCACGAATAGCAGCGTGCCGCCAGAATCGGACGGACTTCTTTCGCAAATAAGGGCGACGACTGGCTCGCCGTCTCCTTTTTCTGCTCTGTCGATGCTGTTTCGGGGTGGATGTTCCCCTGGTCAATCCACCTGCGGATGAGTTGCACCTTCGCGGGCGGCAGCGGATCTCCACCCATCGGCATCCTGGGGCTGTCCGTCAAGCCGAGAATGCGCTTCACAAGCAAGCTGTCGTCGCTTTTTCCGTTTACAATCGCGGGCCCTGACACTCCCCCGCGCAAAATTGCAGCCTCGGAATCGAGCCGTAGCTTGCCCATTGCCATATCGCCGCCATGGCACTTTGCGCACGATTGCTGGAAAATGGGCGCAATGTCTTTCTGAAATTGAACCCCGGCGCTGCCGCTTTCAAATTGAATGGATGCGCCGCCGCTTTGGGCCGGGCATGGGCTTGCGCACAATACAGAGAGCGCAATGATGCCGAAGGCAAGCACTCCACCCCGATTTGCCATCATTGATGTCGTTTACCTGGTGTCTTCTGAAGAGTTTATCCGAATGCAAAGCAGGGTTCGAGATTTCCTATTTGGTGCAGTTTCTGAGCAGTCCCGAGACGGTCCTCAAAGACGAGGACTATCCGGAGTTGCGAGAAGGGGCTGACGGGTGGGTGTCTCAGCCACGCGATCAGGACACACATGAAGCGCGAAAAGCGGCGATTGGTTCGATGGTGCCCGCGATGAATTGCGCGAGCATATCGACTGGCCACCTGCATCGTGGTGCCGGCCGAGCTTCTCTCCGGCACTACGTCAGCCGATCTGCCGCAATTTGCGTATCGCATAGCCCTGCCCCAAGATATGAATAATATTGTTGAGCCTACCAAACCTCGGGCCGGTTTTACCGGTTGCCTTGCCGGAAAGCCGTTTTCCGCAGTTTTCAGCCTAAGCGGAGCCTCCGATCACGAGCCAAACCATATAGCCGTGTCGCGAATGGTTAGGGATAATTTAGGGTCAACTCGAACTGATGCCGCGGGGAATCAATACAGTTGGATTCTGGACTGCGCGAAGCAACGAACAATTTTTCTGGACCACCTACGGAGATTGGCGATTGTAATTCCAATCGCTCTTCAGGACTCAAGTTCCACAATCGGTTTTAAAAAGTACCCTCGGCCTACCCATGAAACCGCAACTATCCTTAACATCACGTGCCAAAAGATACTTCTTTTCGAGGACAAAGCGGCAACACGGAACATCGGAGAGGTTTGGATAGCCGAAGAGCTTGCGGTTGTTTTAAGAGATGTGGAATCATCAGATGCGGGCTCTAGCAAATGGGAGATGGTTTCGATTAAGTTTGCTGAGCCTTCGAAGAGCTCATTTGAAATCCCTTCGAATTACCAACAATTGCCGACTAGACCCTAGATCTTGTTTAGATCGGAAACTCGCAAGCTTGCCTAGTCCCCTTTCAAAACGGCGGTGACCGGTTCTAATGGAATAGCGAGACCTCACCAGCATGCCGGAGCTCCCTGATATTGCGGCTTACATCACCGCACTCGAACCGCGTGTAATCGGTCAGCCGCTCGAACGTGTTCGATTAGCCAGCCCGTTCTTACTGCGAACCACGCAGCCTTCGCTTGTGGAGTTGGAGGGCCGTATCGTTCGAGAGCTGCGCCGCGTCGGCAAACGAATTGCAATCGGCCTGGAAGGAGATCTGTGGCTGGTGCTTCATTTGATGATTGCCGGCCGGCTGCACTGGCGGCCACTGAATCCGAAATTGGCAGGCCGTCAGAATCTGGCGGCTTTCGATTTTCCTGAGGGATCCCTCATCCTGACTGAAGCGGGCACGAAGCGCCGCGCAGCGCTACATATCCTGAGAGGCGACGAAGGCTTGCGTGCCATAGACCCGGGTGGAATTGACGTTTTCGCCGCCGATTTCAACTCCTTTCGTTCGGCGCTGGGATCGGAGAATCATACTCTCAAACGGGCGCTTACCGACCCTCGTCTGGTGAGCGGGATCGGCAACGCATACTCGGATGAGATTTTGCATGCCGCGCAGCTTTCGCCGGTCGCGCAAACGCAGAAGCTAAAGCCGCACGAGTGGGAACGCTTGTTCGCGGCCACGCGCAGCACGCTCCAACTCTGGGTAGATCGGCTGCAAGCCGAAGCGAGACTTCGCTTCCCGGAAAACGTCACGGCATTCCGCGGAGGCATGTCTGTCCATGGGCGCTACGGGCAGGCGTGTCCCCGGTGTGGCGAAAAGGTCCTGCGGATTCGCTATGCCGATAACGAAACGAATTACTGCGCGCGATGCCAGACCGGCGGCAAAGTGCTTGCCGACCGGGGCCTCTCCAGGCTTTTGGGATCGGATTGGCCGCGCACGCTGGAAGAGCTGGAAGCCATTACGCAGCGTTGAGCGAAAGAGATTTAGCTGGTTTGCGCCGGCAAAGTAAAACAAAACGTCGATCCTTCGCCCGGCTTGGAATTCTCCAGCCAGATGCGGCCGCCGTACTGCTCCACGATCCGGCGGCAGGTGCTCAATCCAATGCCGCTTCCCGGATATTGGTCACGGCTGTGTAGCCGTTTAAAGAGTCCAAAAATACTTTCGGCGTATTTCCGGTCAATCCCGATTCCGTTATCGGTAACGCAAAACGTCCACCGGCAGTCGCGCTCCGTGGCCGAAATGTGTACGCGGGGCTCTTTATTGTCTCGATACTTCAAAGCGTTGCTGATCAGGTTCTGGAACAATTGAGCGAGCCGGTTCTCATGCACCGGAATGACCGGTAACCGATCCCATGTTATGACGGCTCTAGCCTGCTCGGTTTGAGCTTTTAAGTCATCGAGAACGGTCGCCAGGACTTTTGCCGAATCGACGCTCGGCGCAGGCCCTTCCGCGCTTCGCGTTACTGTGGCATAGGCAAGAATATCGCGAATTAAGCTCTGCATTCGCCGGGTTGCTTGCAGAATGGTGCCGAGAAACTCTCGTGCATCGCCTTGCAGTTCGTTTCCACAGCGCCGCTCCAGCAGTTGAGCGGATATCCCAATCGTACGAAGGGGCTCCTGCAGATCGTGGCTTGCCGAATACGCAAATGTTTCCAGATCTTCATTCGCGCGCCGCAACTCCTCGTTCGACCGTTCCAATTGGCGTTGGATCCGCTGCCCCTGCTCAAACAGGCGTGCATTCTCGCCCTCCGCCCGCTTGCGGTCGCTGATGTCGCGAGCGATTTTAGACGCCCCGATAATCTCACCCGACGCATCGCAAATCGGCGAAACGCTCAGCGAAACGTGAATGATTTGCCCGTCCTTTCTGCGCCGCAGAGTTTCGTAGTGTTCCACCCGCTCGCCTCGCCGGATTTTATTCAGGATCTCGGGAAATTCGTCGATTCGCTCGGGGACCGCCAGCATTGAAACGGGTTTGCCGATGGCTTCGGAGGCGGTATAGCCAAAGATACGCTCGGCGCCCTTATTCCAGCTCGTAATGATGCCATTCAAGTCTTTGGCGCAAATCGCGTCCTCGGAGCTTTCGACGATTGCAGCAAGCCTCATACTGGCTGACGCAAGCTGCTTTCTGTCCGTGACGTCGGCGGCAATCCCGCAAATCGAGGTGATCGCGCCATCGGGGCTATGGATGGGAAACTTAATCGAAATGTAGGTATGAATCCCGTCGTCGAGCGGCGCGTACTCCTCAATCGTGAGCGGCTTGTTTGTAGCGAGAACCCGGCGATCGTTCTCCTGAAACCGGCTTGCTGTGTCCTCAGGGAAAATTTCAAAATCGGTCCGGCCCACGATTTCGCTTTTGCTGAGGTGGAAGATATCCTCGTACCGGCGGTTTACCAAAAGGTAACGGCCTTTCAGATCTTTAAGAAAGATCACGGCGTCGGAATTATCCAGGATCGTCTGCAACTGGCGATCGCTTTGCGCAAGCGCAGCCTCGGCCCGTTTGCGCTCCAGAACAAGAGCCACGTGATTCGCGATCATCTGCGCAGCGGCAAGTTCCTCCGTGGACCACTCGTGCGGCTCCGCATAATACAACATGAACC
>Ga0134126_10004200_pt1 | contig 18041 bp, 12 predicted proteins | sample KB31752_FD_96881 | JGI IMG/M metagenome (GOLD analysis project Ga0134126, IMG submission 96881) | Terrestrial soil microbial communities with excess Nitrogen fertilizer from Kellogg Biological Station, Michigan, USA - KB3-175-2 | ecosystem: Environmental > Terrestrial > Soil > Unclassified ...
AAGAACGCAGCAACTAACATCGGTATCCCGGTAATTCCATCGCGGCTTTCTATCCTTACCAGATCTATCAATAAGGACAGAGGTGAATGTTTCTATTGTGCTCAATGTGGGCGCAGTTGTAAAATATATGCTGACTTTTCTTCTTCATCGGCTTTAATAATTCCTGCATTACGAACCGGCAATGTTGATTTGATAACAGATTCAATGGTTCGGGAAGTAATAGTAAATAAAGAAGGACTTGCTACCGGTGTATCGTATGTACATAAACCGGATATGCAGGAATACCAGGTTACAGGGAGAACGGTTATTCTTGCTGCCAGCGCCTGCGAGTCTGCAAGATTGTTACTGAATTCAAAGTCACCACAACATCCTAACGGTCTCGCTAACTCGAGCGATGTGGTAGGCAAATATCTACATGATTCTACAGGAGCTGATATGGGCGGAATTATTCCTGAGCTGTTCGATCGGAAACGTTACAATGAAGATGGGGTAGGAGGCATGCATGTGTATACACCATGGTGGCTCGATAATAAAAAACTTGATTTTCCACGGGGTTATCATATAGAATACGGTGGCGGATTTGGAATGCCGTTATATGGGTTTAACTGGGGTATTGAAAACCTGAATGGCACCTATAAAATTAAAGGAAAGCAAAAAGAGGCTGGGGGTTATGGTGCTTCATTAAAAGAAGATTACCGTTATTTCTTTGGAGCGCATGTTGGCATGGCGGGCCGCGGAGAAGCGGTTGCAAGAGAAGATAGTTATTGTGAGATTGATCCGACCGTTGTCGATAAATACGGAATACCGGTACTTCGGTTTCATACTACTTATACAGACTATGAAATCAAACAGGCCAAACACATGAAGGAAACGTTTTCAGAAATATTGCATTCAATGGGTGCGGTAATTACATGGGGCGGTGATGACACGAAAGAAAATAATTATGGGTTGCATGCGCCGGGAAATATTATACACGAAGCAGGCACGGTTCGCATGGGGAATGATCCTAAAAAATCGCCTTTAAATAAATGGGCGCAGGCACATGAATGCAAAAATTTATTTAATGTGGATGGTGGTATGTTTGTTTCGCAAGGCGATAAAAATATTACCTGGACTATTCTAGCATTATCGATGCGTACTTCAGAATATATTGTTGACCAGTTGAAGAAGAATGAGATTTAAACAAGGTACGATATACGATGTTTGATGTAAGATGTAATTGCAAATTGTATTACTCAATAAACTAATAAACCAGTAAACCAAACGTAAATGGATAGACGAAAATCATTAAAAGCTCTTGCATTAGGTACTGTATCTGCTGGGTTGTTGTTGGATGCATGTAAACTTGCCAATAAGAAAGAACCGGAAAATAAAGTAGTTGCAACAGAAGATAATATCGGCAACCCAACGGGGATTAACAGGATGAAGGAGGAGATGGAACATTATAAAGAAGTTACTTCCACAACATTTTTTACACCTGAAGAAATGGCAACGATCACTCTTCTTGGAGATATTATTATTCCGAAAGACGACGTCAGCGGAAGCGCTTCAGATGCGAAAGTGCCGGACTTTATCGAGTTTATTGTAAAAGATAAACCAGAATTCCAGGTGCCCATGCGTGGCGGATTGCGCTGGCTGGATTTAGAATGTTATAACAGGTTTCAAAATGCTTTTGCAGATTGCAGCAAACAGCAGCAGATAGAAATGGTTGAGGATATAGCATATCCGGTTGTCAAAGATAAAAAGGGCATGGTAATTTCAAAAAGAACAATTAAACCAGGATACGAACAGGGCGTTTCCTTCTTTAGCCTGATGCGTAATTTAACCGCGACTGGTTTTTACACAACAGAAATGGGTGGTAAAGATGTCGGGTATATGGGTAATCAGCCCAATCAATGGAATGGCGTACCGGCCGACGTTTTAAAACAATATAATCTTGCATATACAGAAAAGGAATTAAAAGAATGTATTAGCTTTTCCTGATAATACTATTTACGGTTGCTTGATTTTATATTTCTAAATAATGTTCGATTGCAATATTTAATGAATTTTTAATTACACAATAAATATTTATTTATAACCTCTCACTCATCATGAAAAAAACATTTTATTTATTGCCGGCTCTGCTGGCATTCAATTTTGCGTCCGTTAACGCCCAGCAAAAAATGAAACACGAAGACACAGAATTATATACACCCGTTCCGCCGGTAGTTACTCCGGGAAAATCCTGTGGCGACGCACCCTCCGATGCTATCATTTTATTTGATGGAAAAAATTTAGATCAATGGGTTTCCGCGAACGATACAACCAAGCCTGCAGACTGGGTCATAAAAAAAGGCCTTCTTACCGTAAATAAAAAAGCAGGCAGCATTCAAACGAAGCAATTATTTATGGATTACCAGATTCATGTTGAATGGCGTGAACCAAAAGATATTGAAGGTTCAGACCAGGGACGCGGTAACAGTGGATTGTTCCTGGCTTCAACAGGTAAAGGAGATGATGGGTATGAAATGCAAATCCTGGACAACTACAATAATAAAACCTACACTAACGGCCAGGCAGGCAGCATCTATAAACAAAATGCACCGTTAGTTAATCCAAATCGTCCGCCCGGAGAATGGCAAACATACGATGTAGTATGGACTGCACCACGTTTTAATGATGACGGTTCATTAAAAAGCCCGGCAAGAGTAACAGCATTTTTCAATGGTCTCTTAGTTCAAAATAATTTTGAACTAAAGGGGCCGACTCTTTATATTGGTCATCCAACTTATGAGAACGCTGTGCATGGTCCATATCCGATAAAAATACAGGCACACGGCGATAAAAGCAAGCCAATCAGCTTCAGGAATATTTGGGTGAGACCACTTTAATAACCTAAAGTCAATAACTTAAGCTGAGAATTCATAATCGGTTATTGATGACGCCTTTAGTCTTCCTCAAATTCCTTGTGTTCGTCAGGGTTATAATTTGCTTGTAATTCTGCAAGTTTCTTCTTGCCGTAGGAAAGGCGTGTTATAAGTACAAACAAAACCGGAACCACAAATATAGCCAGCGAAGTAGCGGCGAGCATGCCACCAAATACAGTCCATCCTATTGTTTTGCGGGATTCTGCCGCGGCACCTGTTGCAAATGCCAATGGCAGTACGCCAAAAATAAATGCGAGTGACGTCATAACGATTGGGCGTAAACGCAGCTTCACGGCAGCAAGAGTCGCTTTTAGTAATTCCATGCCGCTGTCGACTCTTTCTTTTGCGAATTCTACAATCAATATGGCATTTTTGGCTGCAAGGCCTATTAAAGTTATCAATCCTATTTGAGCATAAATATTATCAGTGAGGTTAGGCAACAGGGTAAGCGCAATTATAGAGCCCAATGCACCTATAGGTACAGCAAACAAAACCGAGAAAGGTACCGACCAGCTTTCGTACAATGCGGCTAAGAAAAGAAAAACAAATACAAGAGATATGGCGAAAATTGTTACCGTTTTATTTCCTGCTTTTATTTCTTCAATGCTCATGCCCGAAAATTCGTAGCCATAACCTGCAGGCAAATATTTCGCAGCAGTTTCCTGCAGGGCTTTAATTGCCTGGCCGCTGCTGTAGCCTTGTTTGGAGTTGCCATTTATTTCAATTGACCGATAAATATTATAATGCGATATCAAAGTGGGGCTTTCTATCAAACGGGTTGTAATTAACGAACCCAAAGGAATCATGTTTCCCAAACCGTTACGCACGTAATATTTTTTAAGCTCATCAAGTGATGAGCGGTACGAGCTATCAGCTTGTGTAACCACCTTGAAATTTCTTCCATATAAATTAAAATCATTCACATAACCGCTTCCCAAATAAGTTGACAAAGTTTGATATACATCTGCAATTGACACGCCTAATTGTTTAGCTTTATCCCGGTCCACATTTATCTGGTAACTTGGTGTGTTAGCGGTAAAAAAAGTATATGCCGATTCAATCTCAGGGCGCTTATTTACTTCTGCCAAAAAATTACGGGCCACCTGCGAAAATTTATTAATATCGTCTGTGCTGGTTGTTTGCTGAAGTTCAAAGGTAAATCCGGCAGTTCGTCCCAGGCCGGGTACTGCCGGAGGCGATATAGCTAAAACCCTGGCTTCTTTTATATCAGCAGTTTTCTTTCTTATGGCTGCAATTACACTTTGAGCATTATGTTCATTTCCTTTGCGCTCATCCCATGATTTTAAATGAACGAACATAGTTCCTACATTAGATTTATTTGAAAAGCTAATAATATTCAATCCTGCAAGGCCACCTACTTCTTCAACTTCAGGTATCGATTGTACACGTGACATTAATAGCTTCAACATGTCAATGCTTTTGGTAGTAGAAGTAGCTTCGGGCATTTCATATGTAACATATAACCGGCCTTCGTCTTCGGGCGGAATAAAGCCGGTCGGTTTTGCTTTAAAAAGAAAAAATAATCCAACAAACAATACAATGAGCATTATCAATACATAAGGAGTCTTGCGAATCCATAGTGCAACTCCGCGTGTGTAGGAAGCAGTAAATTTTCTTAGCCCATTATTAAACGATGCGAAGAATTTTTCCAGCAAATTCTTTTTTTCATTTTCACCTTTGGAATGTTTTAGCAATAATGTACAAAGTGCGGGTGTAAGCGATAAAGCAACAAATGCGGATATGATTACGGAGACTGCAATTGTAATTGCGAATTGCTGGTATAGCCTTCCAACAATGCCTGGTATAAAACCAACAGGAACGAATACTGCCGCTAATATTAAAGCAATGGCAATTACGGGCCCCGAGATATCGTTCATTGCTTTACGTGTTGCATCTTTAGGCGATAAATTATAATGATCTATATTATGCTGAACAGCCTCTACCACAATAATAGCGTCGTCCACAACGATACCTATTGCTAAAACAAAAGCAAATAATGTAAGGGTATTAATAGTAAAACCAAAGGGCACAAAAAATATAAAAGCGCCAATGAGAGAAACAGGTATAGCTAATACAGGAATTAAAGTGGCGCGCCAGTTTTGAAGAAATAAAAACACTACCAACACAACAAGGCCCAGCGCTTCAAGAAGCGTAAACATTACTTCTCTTATGGAAGTTTTTACAACCGATACGGTTTCAAGAGGAATAACGTAGTCAAAGTCCTGCGGGAAAGTTTTTTTAAGTTCTGTAAGCGCTTTAGTAATTCCTGAATAGGTTTCTAAAGCATTGGCATCCGGTGCCTGGTATATCAATAAAAATGTTGCAGGCCGGCCATTTACAAAAGCATTGAACGAATAACTAAACTGCCCTAACTCCACTCTCGCAATATCTTTCATGTAAACAATGTTTCCTGTAGCCGGGTTAGAGCGTATAATAATGTTTTTAAATTGATCAACAGTATTGATACGGCTGTTAGTAAGTACACTATATTCAAAAGCCTGGACATTCGGTTGCGGATTACCTCCAATAGTACCGGCGGCAATCTCCAGGTTTTGTTCGGTAATGGCCGCAGATACATCGGCCGGTGTGATATTTAACGCAGCAAGCTTTTCAGGATCGAGCCATACCCGCATTCCAAAATCATTTCCAAGAGAAGTAATATCCCCAACGCCTGCAACACGCTTTAGTGCGTCTTGTATATAAATGTTTACATAATTACCTACAAATTTTGGATCATGTGTTCCATTTGGGGAATAGAATGCAAGCGCTACCATGATACTCGGATTGCGCTTTGTAACGGTAACACCTAAGCGCTTCACAACATCGGGTAATGTTGGCTGGGCAACGCTTACCCTGTTTTGTACATCCAATGCAGCAATATCAATGTTGGTGCCTACATTAAAAGTTACGCTTATAGAGCTTTGTCCGCTTGACGAACTGTTGCCGGTAATATAAGTCATCCCTGGCGACCCGTTTATCTGGGTTTCTATTGGGGTGGTAGTAGTTTGCTCCACTGTTTGCGCATCGGCGCCGGTAAAATTTGCAGTAACTGCAACCGTTGGAGGTGAAATATCCGGGTACTGTGCAACAGGTAAATTGCTTAATGAAATAATACCCACCAGCACAATTACAATTGAAATCACAATTGCGGTAACGGGGCGGCGTATGAAAGTTTCGGCGATCATTTAATATAGGGTATAAGGTATAAAGTATAAAGTTTCAGGTATAATTTCATTACTTTTTATTTTCTATCTGATGCTATTTATTTTTATTTCTGTGCAGCAGGTTTTGATGCAGCAGCAGTAACTATAGAGCCCTGGTGCAGCTTTTGAACGCCTTTCACCACAATCTTTTCACCTGCTTTTAAACCATCTTTTATAATTATATTGTCTTTTATTTGTGTACCTAAATCAACTTTTCGTTGTGTTACCCTGGAACTATCGCCAACTACATACACATAAAATTCTCCCAACTGTTCTGTTATGGCTTCATAAGGTATAATCGTTGCATTTTTAGATGCAGTATTTTTAACACTTACCGTTGTATTCATACCTGGCTTGAGCCTACTTTTATCATTAGGGAAAATCAATCTTATTTTCAGCGTTCCGGTTTGAGGATCCACTGCACGATCTATTAAACCTATTTTACCGGGATAAGGATATACATCATCACCAAATGCAATTGTAAATACAGAATCTTTCGGTGAGGTGCCTTCTTCTTTCATTTTTGCAAAACTGTAAATTTCCTTTTGATCAACAGTGAAATCAACCGCCATCGGGTTATCTGTTGATACCGTATTTAAAACAGTATTGCCGGCAGTTACTAACGTTCCCTGTTTAACCTGTGATATACCAATTGTTCCGGATAACGGGGACCGGATAGACGAAAACTGCACATTGGATTGAAGACTTGCCACGTTGGCCTTTGCCGCTGCAACTTGCTTTTTTGAAACTTCCAAAGCCGCATCTGCATAGTCCACCTGTTGCTTCGCTACCGCATCATGTTTATCCAACTCATGATACCGGTCTGCATCTTTTGAAGCCTTATCCATGTTGGCTTGTTGCAACTGTAAATTTGCGAGAGCCTGTTGTAAGTTAGCCTGATAAATTTGCTGATCAATTGAATATAGCAATTCCCCTTTTTTAACTTTTTGCCCGTCTTTAAAATGAATAGCTGTGACATAACCTGTAACTTGTGATGTAATATTTATTTGATCCAAGGCTATAATGGTGGCCGGATACTCATCATAATATACGGCATCAGTGGAAGTAACTTCCGCAATGGTCACTGGAGTTGGCGGCGGCACCTGTTGCAAACTTGCTGCGTCATTTTTTTTGTCGCTGCAGGAGGCTATTAGTATTCCGCAAATCAGAAATAAGAATAAATAATGTCGTTTATCGATCATACTTTTTATTTTAATATTGAATATTACCTAATGCCTGCGCCACATCTACCTTACTGGATAGAAGCTGGTACAATGCATTATAAAAATTTATTTGGGCTGTTCGTAAATCTGTTTCAGCATTAATTACTTCGAGATAGCTTTTTATTCCCGATCTGTATTGCAATTGTATTACGTCATACACTTCATTTGCCAATGACAGGTTTTCTTTAAGACTGTTATAATTATAGAGATTGCTTTTATACTCAGCTAACGCTTGCGCATATTCGGTATTAATATTGTTTTTGATACCGGTGATTGAATTATCAACCTGTGTTAACTGCAATTCTGCCTGTTTTATTTGCTGCAATCTCTTGCCGCCCTGGAAAATAGGAATTGAAAGTAAAATGCCTGCATAAGAATTGGGAAAGCTTTGCCCATATAATTTTGAGAAATTGTTGTTGAGATAATTAAGATTATAATTTCCGAATGCAGAAACTTCAGGAAGAAAGCTCCACTTGTAATATTGCAGGTTATATTGTTGCAATTTTTTTTGAGTTTCTAATAACTGCACTTCTATCCGGTTACTATATGTTATGTTTTGTAAAGTATCTAATAAAATTTCGTTGGCCATTTGGGCAGAATCAAATACAAGCTGTAAATCCTGCGAAGGCGGGTAAGCCATTAGTTGTTTCAAGTATTCGTACTTTGCCTGTATGCTTTCGTCGTACGTTTTCTTTTGCGCTTTGGCGTTGTTTAAAGAAATGGTTGCTCTTTTATAATCTGTCTTATCAGCAATGCCCGCCTGGTATTGATAGTAAGCATCTTTTAAACTTGAATCAATTCGTACGATATCCTGTTCTGTGACATTAACCTGTTGTTTGGTTAGGAGTACATCGTAAAAAGCTTTGCTTACCAATGCGGCAATATTTATGTTTTGTTCTGTTGTATTTTGTTTGGATAGCAAACGGACGTCTCTTGAACTTCTTGAAGCAAGCAAAACATCCCTGTTGAAAATATTTTGCGTCGCACCGAACTGTAAGCCTGAAGTATTATTGGTACCTATCTTCACTATATTTCCATTAAAATTAGAGGCGGGCAAATGGAAATTGTGCTGCAGGTTATAATTAAAATTCAGTTGAGGGTACCAGTCGGCCAGTTTGATTTTTATGGCCGCTTCTGTAATATCTTCATCAAGCCTTGCATTTTTGAGATCAGGATTATGGATAATGGCATAGTGAACACAATTGGCAAGTGTGGCTTGTTCAATAATGCTGTCTTTTTCGTTTTGCTGCGCAGTTACGATGGCGGGAAAAAATAAAATCATCGGGATTAATTTCCACGTTTTTCCCCGCCTAAGCCTTCTTTTCAAATTCCAGTTGTACATAAATCTTTTTTAAGTTCCGCTTTATTTTTTTATACAATTCTTCACCTGCAATTGTATCACATCAATTTAACCAATCGTTTAATTATTGAGTTTTATGCCATCCCAGATGATGTTGGCAATTTTACAAAGATCAGCATCTTTAAAACCAAACCTTCCCGTCACATGATATTTTGCAGTAGCCATGATGCATCCAAATACCGCTGAAGCTATCAACAAATATTCCATTTTTTTTAAATAGCCTTTATCCATTCCTAACTGGAAAAATTCATTAAACTTACTTAATGAACCCTTTCCCATTTTTTTTGAAACAATTTTTGTGTATGGGGAATTGTTAAACTGTTCATGAAAAAATAATTTAGCCGGATTGTTTATAAAATATTTGCAAAGATTAATCCATCCATCGAAAAATTGTTGCTTATATTCTTTGCCGTTACCAACCTGCGCAAACATCGCTGCGATCATTTCTTCTTTTATTTGCTGATGTAAAGCGATTATGATGTCGTCTTTACTCGCAAAGTAATGATAGATCGTTCCCGATGCAACACCGGCATGTTTAGCAATCTTGCTGATAGGTGTTCCGTGAAATCCATTGTCCCTAATTAACTCCAGCGTACTTTTTAAGATGGCTTCTTTCTTATCCGTTATTTCCGATTGAACGTTCATTCGGGGCGCAAGTTAGAGATTTATCACACCGAAAAAATTTTTTTAATTCCGACGGAATCCCCTATTCAGATTAAATGATAATAAGATGACAAGAGATTGTTTATAAAAATTTGCCGAGTGCTTTTAAGAAAATAGAGAGCCTGAAATTCGGCTAATTATAATTATTTCATTAATTACGTATTTTATGCAGCTCGTGCATATAATTTCTTAAAGAAGGATAAAGATTTCGATAAACAGCATAACTTTTCTTGTACATAGCCACATTCTTCTTGCTGGGTTGCACAGTGGTCTTAGCCATTTTGTTTACTGGGCTGTAATTTCTAATAATTTGCAATGCTTTCATACCAAGCAACGCGGCCCCAACTGACGAAGCATCTTCTGTTTGAACCAGGCATATTTTCTTATTGCTGATATCTGCTAAAATGTGCATCCATATTTGGGAATGCACGAAACCTCCGCTTACATTAAGTTGTTTTATTGCTGACGAGGAAGTTTCAATGATTTCTAAAATACTATTTAGTGCGAAACAAATTCCTTCTAATGCTGCCCTGAAGAAATGAGCATTGGTATGTAGTGATTGAATACCGAAGAACAATCCGCTGGCCTTTTCGTCCCAGATGGGCGCACGTTCTCCATGCAAATAAGGCAAGAAAATAAGACCTTCACTGCCGGGTGGAATCTTTTCAATTTGTTCGAAAATATTTTTGTAATCATTGTTAGTTGGCGACTGGTTATTTAAGAATGTTTTGAATATCCATTTTAGAACATTGCCCCCATTGTTTACAGGGCCTCCGCTAATGAAAGTTGAATCGTCCAAAACATAATTAAAAATCATAGCACTGTAATTAACGATGGGCCGTGAACAAGCAATTCTAACAGCGCCACTGGTACCTATTGTAAGTGCTGCTGTTCCTTTTGTGATCGCATCACTTCCAAGATTGGCAAGGCAACCATCACTTGCGCCGATGCAAAAGCTGGTTTCTTCCGGGATATTTAATGTTGCTGAAATTGCAGAGTTGATTCCTGTCCTGATAAAATCAGTTGGCACCGGTTCGGAAAGATGAGATTCATCAATGCCGCAGAACTTCAACGAAGGTTTATTCCATTTAAGATTTTTAATACTAAACAGACCTGTGGCCGAAGCAATTGAGTAATCTATTTCATATTTATTGAACAGGCGGTACCAGATGAATTCTTTAATAGAAATGAATTTAGATGCCTGCTTAAAAATTTTCTTTTCATTTTCTTTCGTCCATTTTATTTTGCACAATGGAGTCATGGAATGAATAGGCGTGCCCGTTGAAGTATAAATGCTTTTAGCTTCCCGGGAATTTCGTAAGTCTTCTGAAATTTTTTCACTTCTCGTATCTTCCCAGGTAATTAAGGGTGTTATGGCAATATTTTTATTGTTTACAACGAGCAGGCTATGCATAGCGCTACTGAAGCTAACGGCTAAGGGTACTTGATTTATTTTTGACAGAATATCTCTGATACATTGAGCGAATGCATTCCAAATAATTTCAGGATCCTGCTCTGAGTAGCCTGGTTGCGGACTGTTTGTTTTATAATAAACCTGCGAATCAGCAATTGGCGTCCCTTCCTCATCTACAGCAACAGCTTTTGCGCTGCCGGTTCCAATATCAACGCCTATAATATATTGTTTCATCAATAAGTCTTTAAATCTTTTTTAAAATTATCATTAATAATTCTAATCATGCCTAATTTACTTTCGGGTTTCGTTTTTATAAGAAAATAAATTATTATTTTGTTTAAAAATATAGGTATGCTGCATCATATTGTTATGTGGACATTGAAGGATTATGCGGAAGGTAAGAGTAAAAACGAAAATGCCCTTCTGATGAAAGCCGGATTTGAAAAACTTTTACCTGCAATTAAGGAAATAAAAAAACTTGAAGTTGGTATTAATATAGCATCATCGCAATATGCAAACTTTGATATTGTATTAGACATATGGTTCGACAATTATGAACAAATGGAAATTTATCAAAAACATCCGCTGCATGAAGAGATATCAGGCTGGATAGTAAAAGTAAGAGAAACGAGAGCTGCTGTTGATTATGAAGTTTAAAAAGGGGCTACCTGCACTTTGTCATAAAGTTCATTGCTTGGTAATATCTCAATCTCGAATATATTTTTCGATTTAATCTAATAATCCTTCTATTAATCAATTTCCTTACTTTGTGTTAATTTATTTTTATAAAAGTTACAAGCACTTTTATTGATAAACTCAACCCTCAATATTTTGTAATTACCCGGGTAATTTAAAAGAGCAACATGCTTTGTGAACGTTAATATTGGTGATGGCATCTAAAATTTACGATTGACATAAATATTTAATCTAACATGAAAAAAAATATTTTAACTGCAGCAGTATTTCTCATGACTATATCGTGTAGTGCGCAACCAGGAAGATGGCAAAATCTATTCGATGGCAAAACATTGAAAGGCTGGATGCGTCTTGCAGGCAAAGCGAACTACTCTGTTGAAAATGGAATGATCGTTGGAACTACTGTGCCAAATTCAGGAAATACTTTTTTAGCTACAGAAAAGCAATATGGAGATTTTGTGCTTGAACTCGATATAAAGATTGAAAGTGTCAATGGCAATTCCGGGGTACAGACAAGAAGCCACTATGATCCTTCAGGCCATGATGGCAAAGGTTTGGTGTATGGAAGGCAGGTTGAAGTTGACCCATCTAATCGGAAATGGAGTGGCGGTATTTACGATGAAGGCAGAAGGCAATGGTTGTACCCGCTTACTTTAAATACCAGGGCGCAGGATGCGTTTAAAGTAAATGAATTTAATCATTATAAAATTGAATGTATTGGTAATGAGATGAAAACGTGGGTTAATGGAATTCCGGTTGCTTACCTGGTTGATACGATAGATCAAAAAGGTTTTATTGCTTTACAAGTTCACCAAATAAGAGACGCAGGAGAAGCAAATAAACATATTTATTTTAAAAACATTCGCATTAAAACCGCCAATCTGAAACCAACCCCATTCCCGGCCGGTGTTTATGTTGTAGATTTTGTTCCGAATCATTTAACCAGCTATGAAAAGCAAAACGGATGGAAATTATTATTCGATGGAAAAACTTCCACCGGTTGGAGAGGAGCATACAAGAACACGTTTCCTGATAAGGATTGGAAAGTTACAAACGGTACTATTACCGTATTTGAATCGGCAGGTAAGGAAGGCGGCAGAGGAGGAGATATTGTGACGACGGGTGAGTATAAAGCGTTTGATCTTTCGTTTGAATTCCGGTTAACTCCGGGGGCTAATAGTGGCGTAAAATATTTTGTTACGCTCGATCAACATAACGCAGGTTTTGCCATTGGCCTCGAGTACCAGGTGCTGGACGATTCCCTTCATCCTGATGCGAAACTTGGCCGAAATGGTGACAGAACATTGGCCTCATTGTATGATTTGATTCCTTCTGATAAACCTAAATCCGTTATCAGGCCTATAGGTGAATGGAACACCGGGAGAATTGTTGTGTATCCCGATAATCACGTGGAGCATTATCTTAACGGAATAAAAGTTCTGGAATATGTAAGAGGTTCAAAAGAGTTTAAAGATCTCGTGGCCATCAGCAAATATGTTATCTGGAAAAATTTTGGCGAGGCCCCGCAAGGCCATATTCTTTTACAGGACCACGGGAACACGGTAAGCTTCCGCAGTATTAAAATTAAGCCCCTCGAATAAAATACAAACGACTTGATAAAATCAGGTAGTCTTTTCCGTTAGTAATAAAGGATAGCTGCCAATTTCTCCTTTTACAATGATTTTACGGGAACGATTACGTAACTATTTCTGTCTTGAATAAAGTGTTATACTAATTTTGGTTTTGCTGTTTAACATTTTAATCTGAATCGAATGCTTTTAAATTTTCTTAAAAAGACTAACTCTTTAGTAACACCCGCAATATTAATTTTTTTTGCCCTGCTTATAACTGGTTTTGTAAATGGTCAACAAAAAGACGCTGCCTGGTATATTACACATGCTCCATTTAAAATGGCGGAGGTAACGCTTCCTGTTTTTCCTGGTCTTTCTTTTTCCATAAAAAATTATGGAGCCGTTAATGACGGACAAACATTAAATACAGATGCTTTTAAGAAAGCAATAGAGGCTTGTTCAACAGCAGGAGGTGGCAAAGTAGTTGTTCCGCCGGGCCTTTGGCTTACAGGCCCTATTGAATTAAAAAGTAATATCGATTTGGATGTTGAACGCGGTGCGTTAATTCTTTTTACGAAAGATCATACGCAATACCCGATGATAAAAGCATCTTCAAATAGCAGCAATTTTGTTACCGCTTCCCCCATTTATGGATACGATTTAAAAAATATTGCGATTACGGGAGAGGGAGTAATTGACGGCGCAGGAGAAACATGGAGACCTGTGAAAAAGGAAAAAGTAACTGCGGGCCAATGGAAAGGTTTTACATCGTCTGGGGGTACCGTTAGTAACAATGGATCTGTTTGGTGGCCTACGAAAGAAGCAATGGAAGGTGAACAATTTTTAAAAGATTTGAAAAAGAAAGGCGAACAATTAACTGCAGAAGATTACTTGCCTGCAAGAGATTATCTAAGACCTTATATGCTCTATCTCATCAATTGTCAAAATGTTTTAATTGAAAACGTAACCTTAAGAAATTCGCCAAAATTTGTGTTTTATCCAAATAGCTGTACCAATCTCACCATGAATCATGTAAATATTTTTAATGATTATTGGGCGCAGAATGGGGACGGTATTGATATAAGCCGTTGCAAAAATGTACTTATTTATAATTGCACCGTTAGTGCCGGTGATGACGGTATTTGTATGAAATCGAGCGGCAGCAAAAATGACGGTACCGGCCCCGGTCTTGAGAATGTTGTGATAGCAAAATGCGTTGTCTATCATGCGCACGGTGGTTTTGTTATTGGTAGCAATACAGATGGGGGCATGCAAAATATTTTTGTAAGTGATTGTAATTTTATTGGAACCGATATCGGTGTAAGAGTGAAGAGTAATGCGGGGCGTGGCGGACTCGTTAAAAATATTTATGTCAATAATATTTTCATGAAAGACATCGTTCATGAAGCCATCTCATTCAATACTTATTATGAAGATATGCCTGCGGGTAAAATGAAGAATAGTGTTTCGAATGCGATAGGAGATAAGACTCCGGATTTTACCGATTTTTATTTTGATAACATTTATTGCAATGGCGCTAAAGACGCCGTTAGTATTACCGGCTTGCCAGGCATGCCCGTGAGCAAAATTCATTTTAAAAACGTTGTCATTTCTTCCGAAAAGGGTTTTGCGGCAACCGATGCTTCGGATATTGATTTTAATAATGCAAAGATTATCCCTCAAAAAGATCCTGTCTATGTTCTTAGCAACGTAAAGAACTTCGACATTAAAGAGGGATACTTTCCCGCTTCGACGGCAGTTTTTATTAAAGGCGATAGTACAACAACAGGCGTAAATGTTACGTTAACAGATTTAAGAAATGATAAAGGAGCTTTACAATTAGCAGAAAAGAACAATTAGATATTAGGAATTGCCTTAGGCTTCTACCTTTTTCAGCGAAGATTCTCTTATAATAAGTTCCGTATCCAGGATTTTTGTTTCAAAATCAACCACAGGCCTTTTACTTTCGATCATCTGAATAAGAAGTTCTGTTGCGGTTTGGCCGATTTCGAATGCGGGTTGTCTGACCACTGTTAATGGGGGGTCAAACAATTCTCCTACTTTCGTATTAGTAAATCCGGTTAAACCTATATTTCTTTTTGGTTTTAATTTTTTTAAGACACCAAAACACAGCGTCGTTATCCTGTCGCTGGCGCAAAATACCGCATCAGGTTTGGTTTTTCCTTTGAATAATTCCTCAATAGCCTCTTTTATTTCTTCCAGGATCATTCCTCCGTGACTACAGTATTTTACAAGAGATTCGTTGAAAGGAATGTTATGTTTTCGAAGCGCTTCTGTATATCCATTCAATCTTTCTGTAGTTATGGACAAGGAGAGGGAGTTAGTTATATGAGCAATGCGTTTAAAGCCCTGGAAAATTAAATGTTCTGTAGCATGCAGTGCCCCTAAATAATTATTAGCAGTTACCTTGTGGGTATCAATTTCATCGGTGATCCTGTCGAAAAAAACAATTGGCAATCCTTTTTCGTGCAGTTCTTTTAAGTAAGAAAGATCTGTCGTTTCGTTTGACAGCGATATAAGTAATCCATCAACTGATCTTGAAGCATGATGTTCAACATTGACTTTTTCTCTTTCTGCAGATTCGTGGCTTTGGGTGATGATAACATGATAGCCGCGGTTGTAGGCAATGGATTCAATTCCATTAATGGCTTGCGAAAAAAAATTATTGGCAATTTCACTAACAACAACACCTATTGCACGGCTTCTTCTTTCTTTTAAACTTAAAGCAATCGGGTTAGGGCGATAGTTCATTTTCTCCGCATACTCCAGCACTAATTTTTTTGTTTCAGCACTTATTTCATAACTACCTCTTAGCGCTCTTGAAACTGTTGATGTGGAAAAATTTAAGGCTTTTGCAATGTCTTTTATGGTAACGGTATCAAATCTCATTATAACAAATTGGCCTTCTTCAATAAATAGTTTTTGTGAATTTTACCTCAAAAATTCTTTATAAAAATAACCTTTTTTCTACAAGCGTTACCCGAATGCAAAATTGCAAACGTTATCGGGAACGATTGCGCAAAAAAACTTGCCTGCCTTTAAATTTTGTCACCATTTTATCTGTACACTTGCCCTACAACCTTACGAAAACTTAATTGATTTTTCATTGATTGCTCACATAAACGATGACAACAGATTACTTTAGTCTTTCTGGAAAAACTGCTCTGGTTAACGGATGTAGTAGCGGAATTAGGGAAGCAATGGCCATTGGCCTTGCTGAAACAGGCTCCAATTTCATTGGCGTTCCCGTGACAATTGCAAAGGGAAATAGTGCTGAAAAAGAAGGTACCAAACGTTACGCGAATTTTTTGTTTTATGCTATTGATGTAGATAAGCGCACTCCTGCTTATGAAGGCATAAAGGAAATTAAATCTGCTCAATCCTCCATTGATATTTTCATTAACAATGCTGGCAGTATGTATTTTAAGGAATTCTACCGTAAACCATTTTGATGAAGACGGAGATAAAGGAAGTGTGGTGCCATAAATGAAAGAAAAGTTGCTGCAAAATTATGCCGGGTTAAAAGCGGCATATTAAAGTCGATGCAGGGAAATAAGTATAATTAATATTAGAGGGCGGATCGTGAAAGCTAACGGTGCAGAATATACGCCCAACTAAATAGACTGAGATATAACTGTTAATTTGTCAAAATTAAAAATCTATTATAAAACTAATTCCTGTTCATCTTAATACAGCTTGTTTATGAAAATAAAAATTTATTGTTTACTGCTTGTTACATTCTTTTATACTGCTGCAATGTCGCAGAATAAAACCGTGACAGGAACAGTTACTGCCGACAGCGGTGAACCACTACCAGGTGCAACGGTTAATTTAAAGGGTACTAAAACAAATACAACTACTAATAGTGCAGGCCACTATTCTATATTAGTACCGGCAACAGGTAAATCTGTTTTGGTTTATAGTTATGTTGGCAGCGAAGACAAAGAAGTAAATGTTGGCTCACGCACTAATATTGATATCTCGTTAATACTCGGCGCTTCAAAATTAAATGACGTTGTGGTCGTGGGTTATGGAACAGTAAGAAGAAAAGATCTTACAGGATCTGTATCTTCTATAAGTTCTAAAGACTTAAAAGATATTCCTATTAACTCGGCCGAAGAAGCTCTTGCAGGAAGGCTTGCAGGAGTACAGGTAACCGGCTCAGAAGGTTCTCCTGATGCACAGGTGCAAATAAGAGTAAGAGGCGGGGGCTCTATTACACAAGATAACTCACCACTATATGTTGTTGATGGAATAATTGTAGATAATGCGCTTTCTACTTTATCTCCGCAGGATATTGAATCAATAGATGTATTGAAAGATGCATCTGCTACGGCCATTTATGGAGCAAGAGGTGCCAATGGTGTAGTTATAATAACCACTAAAGGCGGTCATAGAGGAAAGAGCACCGTTAGTTACAACGGGTATGTTGGATTTCAAAAAATAAGAAAGGAGCTAGATGTTTTAAACCCTTATGACTTTGTACTATATCAGTATGAAAGAAGTCGCGGAAGCAGCCAAAACGAACAAACTTTTTTAGATACTTATGGTACCTGGAATGATCTTTCTCTCTATAAACAAGCGCCCTTTGTTGATTGGCAAAACCAGGTTTTCGGCAGAAGTGCGTTTATGCAAACACATAATGTGAGTGTATCAGGAGGCGGGGAAAAAACACAGTTTAACCTGAGCCTTACTTATAATAAAAACGATGCTGTAATGCTTAATTCCGATTATAATCGTAAGCTCGTTAATTTCAGGCTAAACCATGAAGTGAGCGATAAATTTAAGGTTGGCTTTAATGTTCGTTTCGACAACCAGGTTATTAACGGTGCCGGAGCTTCCAACCCGGGAAGCAGCGGACTAAACTTTTTGAGACAAGCCGTTAGGTACATTCCTTACTTATCTCCGGGCCAGGAAATTGCTAATTATGATCCCGAGCTAATAAGTGAAACAAGCGGAA
>Ga0134126_10004201_pt1 | contig 18040 bp, 18 predicted proteins | sample KB31752_FD_96881 | JGI IMG/M metagenome (GOLD analysis project Ga0134126, IMG submission 96881) | Terrestrial soil microbial communities with excess Nitrogen fertilizer from Kellogg Biological Station, Michigan, USA - KB3-175-2 | ecosystem: Environmental > Terrestrial > Soil > Unclassified ...
CCATGGATCAATGCGCGGGAGCTGTCCTCCTACCTGAATGCGCGGCAGATTCCGGGAGTGCGGTTTGTTCCGATCACGTTTACGCCGACATCCAGCAACTACTCCGGGCAGGCGTGTCACGGAGTAAACATTTTCGTCACCGCGCGAGAGTTTCTGGATTCGCCAGAGATGGGATTAGAACTCGCGACGGCGCTACACACGCTTTATCCCGAGCAGTTCCACATCGAAAAGATGGCCGAGATTGTTGCAAATCAAACGATCATGAACTCATTGATTCACGGCGAAGATCCCAGGCGGATCGCATTGGATTGGCAAGATGAGTTGCAGAAGTTCCAGCAAGCTCGGGAGCGGTACCTGATCTACAAGTAGCCCGCTGCCTTGGCTTTAGCAACGAGCAGTAAGCGTTGAGCAGGTGAGCAATGAGCTGCGAGCAAGCTTGATTCCGCCTGCTCAGAGCTCCCCGCTCACAGCTCGCTGCTAACTCGTGCCCTTCCCGATACTCGCAGTTGCCCCGAAAAGCTCTAGAATGGCCAAAGCCTGCCAGGAGCCGTTCTCCCATGAAGCTTGGTAATCTCCGGAACCCCGTTGCAGATGCGTTCTACCGCTGTGCCGGACCCAATTGCGGAGTGTTAAAGAAGACCTCCGACCGATGGTGGCTGATGTGGACCTCGGCGGTGAATTTCAATCAGCCGGTGTTGTATTTGTGCGCATGGGATGAGGAGATTGCCAATCGCGAAGGCACGCTGCACGTGTGTGGCGAGTTGTGCGCGCAACGGTTGCAGTCGCAGTTCATGGGGAATATTCGAGAGAACCAGTTGCGGAGATTGGCAGAGCACAAATAAGAGTCTTTCGCCCCTCGGGCTTTGGTCGCACGGCTTCTTACCCCGGGGCTCACGCCCGGGGCTTTATTCTTGCGCCGCTTCGCGGCTGAACCTTCTCACCACAGAGGAAACCGAGGTACACCGAGGAACGCCACAGAGGAAAGTAAAGACTCCGGTCCCGGCTACGCTGAACGACGCTGTCGATGCAAGTTTTTCTGGGTTTATTTCAATTGGCCTATTTCACTTCGTTCACTTCTCCGGCTTATTTCAACCGCTTCTCCACCGACGGCAGCTTTGGGAACGCGGCGTGCGGTTCGGATTGATACCAGTAGGCGACAGAGTAGAAGTTGTCACCGCGATCATCCGAGGTTCCGTGCTCGATGGTCGCGCGCAGAGATTTTTGAAAAGTGATCGGCGAATCCAGGTGGAAGCGGTAGAGCGACCACTTCGATCCTTGCTTCTCCGGACCGACAACCGGTGCCCCGAATAACTGATAGGAAAACGGCTTACCGCCGAAATCCCAAGCGCCAAGAAAGTAGTCCTCGCTACCGGTGCCGTTAATCGAAGGCAGTTTCTCGTCATCAATGAAAAACATGTCGTCGCCCTCGCCCCACCAGCGGTCGGCATTCTCGACTACCGACATGGTGACGCCGACAAAGTGGCCGCGGCCCGTGGCCTCCATCCATACATAATTGTTCTTGCCGTCAGGGTTGGTCTTTGCGTCGGGAACGGCGACGTTCGGCGTTGCCTGCCGATACTGCGCATGGAAATAAAGCGTGTCAGCCGGGAGAGGCGACGAAAGCTGGCGCCAGTCGATGTTCCAGTACAGCGCGTCGATGCGCTCACTGCCATCATTCGTCACGGTGATGCGAGCGTGTTTGCGGAAGGGCATGGCAAAAAAACAGTTGAGGGCTTTGTCGGCGCCGACCGCGAGGGGCGCTGATTGATACAGAAAATATTCACCATTCCCAAGACCAAAGAAATCACCGATGGGCGCTTCAATGCTCGGTGTCGTCTCGCCATCCCAATACGCTCGCAGGACAATCTTCTTGAGGTGCTTGTCTTCGTTATCGGCGATCGTGAACCAGATGTGCGAAATCTGGCCGGGCCCGTTCTCGTCCAGCACAGTGATAGTGTCGCCCGGCGCAACGTGGCGGGCATCGGCATTGCCGCCGGTGCGGTCATAACTGGAAGAACGCCGTAATCTGTAGTTCTGCACCTTGGTTAGATCGGAGAGCTGGGCGCCCCAATTTTGTGCGTTGGCCGAAATTGCGGCGAGCAGAAGAAGCGGGATGAAGCGGAACATGAGGCTCTCCTGGCAGAAACGTGGCATGATAGCACGCGGAAGTTACTTTGCCGGGCAACGCCGCATCGTACCTGGAAAGGGATTAAGGAGGAAGTATGCGCACCTTACTTTCATTGCTCTTGCTGGCGAGCGCAGCGGTGGCGCAGGACGCGCCAAGAAGGAGTCAGCCAGGACTTGTGCCGGGAGCGCATGCGAACACAGACGAGATTGTGATTCCCGCTGGCACAAAGGTCCCCATCAAGCTGGAAAATGCCATATCGACGAAGAGCAATCAGCAGGGCGACCCAGTTTATGCACAGACAACGTTTCCGGTTGTCCTGAACGACCGCATCGTGATTCCTGCGGGGACGTACGTACAGGGACGCATTATGCAGATCAAGCCCGCCCCGCGCTTCAAAGGACGCGCGGAAGTGATGATGCACTTTACGACATTGATTTATCCCAGCGGATATACGGTGATGCTGCCGGGATCCATCGAGAACGCGCCGGCAGTTGACAAAGCGAAGGTAAAAGACAAAGAGGGTACCATTCGCGCCGATAGCGACAAGGGAAGGAAAGCTGCCGAGGTGGCCGTTCCTGCTGCCGAAGGTGGAGCCATGGCGGGTGGTCTCGCGAGCGGTAGCCGCGGTGGTGCGCTGGCGGGAGCGGGCCTTGGAGCGGCGGTCGGCGTAGGGATCGCGATGTTCAGCCATGGGAACGAAGTCAAACTGATGCCGGGGACGACGTTGGAAGTCGTGCTGCAGCGTGATGTCGCGGCCAATGCGGAGAGGGCTAGGGCGGCGGCAAAGTAAAGGATTGGGTCAAATAGCAGCCCTTCACCCCGCTCTTGTTTTGCAATCCGAGGGCAAGACTTCGCTCGGAGTGACTAATCAATAGAAAACTCTAAAATAGCCTGGTGTCTGATCAATCCAAAATCCGAGTTGGCCCCGCGGGCTGGTCGTACAAAGACTGGGAAGGAGTTTTCTATCCGCCGGGGATGACGCGCCGCAAGCAGCATCCGCTGGAACTGGTGGCACGCTGCTTCGACATGGTCGAGATCAATACCTCGTTCTACGGTCACATTAAACCAGAGATCGCCAAGCTTTGGGCGCGGATCGTATCCGAAGCAAATCCCGATTTTCTGTTCACGGCCAAGCTGCACCGTTCATTCACGCATTCTCCTCTTGCGGCTATGGAGCCCACTTCTGCTGTTTCGATCAAGCCGAATGATGACGACGAACGCCTGGCACGAGAGGGTTTGGAAGCATTGGCTGCAACCGGAAAGTTCGGAGCCTTACTGATCCAATTCCCTGTCTCGTTCAAGAACACTTCGCTGAATCGCGAGTATCTTGAGACCTTGCTGCGGCAGTTCATCGAATATCCGCGCGTGGTCGAGGTGCGGCATTCAACGTGGAACAATCCGGAAACGATTCGCTATTTCGAAGAGCGTAATGTCAGCTTCTGCAACATCGATCAGCCACAACTGGGACGCTCGCTCGAGCCGACCGCCCATGTAACTTCAGCTATTGGCTATGTCCGGCTGCATGGTCGCAACTACGATCAGTGGTTTGAGGCGGAGAAGAGCGCGGACCGCTACAACTATCTCTATAAGCCGAACGAGCTTGAGGGATGGAAGGAGCGGGCGGAGTCAATTGCCGGCAAGGCGAAGATCACATTTGTCGTGACGAACAACCATTTTGAGGCAAAGGCCGGCGTGAATGCGCTGCAGATGAAAAACATGCTAAGTGGCAAGCGCATGCTCGCGCCGGAGACGCTGATCGAGCATTATCCCGAGCTAAAGAAGATCGCCGATCCCGTTGGCGAAGGGCAATCACCGGAGAGTCTGCCGCTGCTCAGTGATCAAAGACCTGCGTAGGACGTCATATTCGACATAGAGTCTCGCTCCTTCATTGTTCAAGTAATTGCCGAACGTGTATCCTGAGGCGCTTGGCAGGAAGAAGCCTTGTAAATTCGGGAGCGGCAAACATGCATAGAGCCGGCTGGAGAGTCTCGGCTTGCTGTGGAATGCTTATCGTCATCGCATGCGCAACTAGGAACCTATCGGCCCAGGACACTGCTGCTGCGACGCGTGCGACTCCAAACTACGCCAATCTGGATTACGCCCCGGCCGATCCTGTGGGCACAACTGGGCACAAGCTGGATCTTTACATCCCGAGCGACAGTTCGAAGCCCCTGCCGGTTGTGATCTGGACAGGCGGTTCGGCTTGGATGGCAACCAACGGCAAGGACCTGGCAGGCATTCTCGCAGCGCAACTGAACCCCGCGGGTTACGCGGTGGCGGGGGTTTCGATCCGTTCCAGTTTTCAGGTGAAGTTTCCGGGGCAACTCCATGACATCAAGGCAGCAATCCGCTGGCTGCGCGCCCATGCCGCGAAGTATGGGCTCGACCCGAATCACATCGCCATCATGGGAGATAGTTCGGGCGGTTGGACGGCTGCAATGGCAGCAGTGATGGGCGATGCGCCGGAGATGGAGGGTAATGTAGGTGTCACTGGAATCAGCAGCAAGGTGCAGGCGGCGGTGGCATTCTACCCGCCGACAAACTTTCTGACGATGGATGCCTGGGCGCTGAAGCCATGCGATCCCAAGTCGACCACATTCACCGCGTTCTGCCACGACAGCCCAACTTCTCCCGAATCGCGACTGCTGGGCTGCACTATTCAGGACTGCCCGGACAAGGTTAAAGCAGCGAGCCCGATGACTTATATCACCACGGATGATCCGCCGATCATGATCTTGCATGGCGATTCGGATCAATTAGTGCCGCACAACCAGGGTGAAGCTTTTTACATGGCACTAAATAAGGCGTGCAAGGACGCGATATTTATCAGCCTGCCGAAAGCTCCGCATGGAAACTGGAATGGATTCCTGACCAACGACAGCCTGCGCGAGGCTGCCACGATGCGTTCAACGTCATCTTCAGGATGTGCAGTCACGAATCCCACCCCGTTCACCCCCACATGGAAGACGGTGATTGATTTCCTTGATAAGTACATGAAGAGCGGTGCGTAACAGAGCTCGTTACATGACCAGCTATTTGAACATCAAGGTACGAGACACCCTCCACGTGGAACTTACTGACGAATTCGCGGGTTGGCGACCGAATACAACAGGTCTGTAAGGAAATTCACTAGCACGTACGTCAGGCCGATAGCAAGAATGCACCCCTGCACAAGGTAGTAGTCGCGATTGCCGATGGCCTGAATAGTTAGGCGTCCGATGCCGGGCCAGGAAAAGATAGTTTCCGTCACAATTGCGCCGGCCAGCAGCGCACCGAACTGTAACCCAATCACCGTCAGCACCGGCAACATCGCATTCCGCAAGGCATGGCGATAGACAACAGCGCGCTCCGACAGGCCCTTCGCACGCGCTGTGCGTATGTAATCTTGTCCGAGTTCTTCCAGCATCGATGTGCGGACCATGCGCGTGAGGATGGCGGCCAGCGCGCTACCCATGGTGATTGCAGGCAGGACAAGATGCGCAAGAGTGCCGGTGCCTGAGACTGGAAGCCATCCTAGTTTGATCGCAAAAAACAAAATCAGAATTGGGCCAAGGGCGAAGTTGGGGAACGAGAGACCGAACAGGCTAACCACACTGAGCAGTTTGTCGTCCCAGCGGCCGCGGCGTTGCGCGGAGCGGACGCCTGCGGGAATCGAAATTAGAATTGCGACGAACAAGGAAGCCAGCGTCAATTGCAGCGTGAAGGGATACCGCTGAGCAATCAATTGGCTCACTCCCTCACCGTACCGTATGGATGGACCTAGGTCCCCGTGCAAGACGCCCCTCCAGTAGCGTAGGTATTGCTGGCCGAGGGGAATGTCGAGGCCATAAGCGTGGCGGGTGGCAGCGACATCACTGGCGGGTGCGCCTTCCCCCAGCATCTGCATAATCGGATCGCCGGGAACGAGGTGGATCAGCAGGAAAACAACTGAGACCACGAGCCAGAGTACTGGCAGCGTGTACAACACACGCGTAATGAGAGGACGAAACACAGGGGCTTTAACGATGCGAATTAGAACACAGAAGCAAAATCGAACAGCAAAACACCAAAAGAAGAAAAACTACCACAGGGAACACAGAGTTTCACAGAGGAACGCCGAAGAGGAAGATGTGGTCGAAGGCAGCCAAACTCTCTCCCTCTGGGTTATGCGGAGACGCGTAGTACCTGCACCGTGATGTTGTCCGGTCCGCCGCGTACCTTGGCGAGTTGGACGAGGGACTTGCAGGCATCTTTCGGCGCCGATTTCCACGCGATCTCTGCGATTTCCGCGGAAGTCATCTGGCCCCAAAGGCCGTCGGTGCAGAGGACTAGGACATCCGATGGCCTAAGTTCGACCGGTGAGGAGGGCATGTCTGGCTGGAGATCTTCGGCAACACCAACGGCAGCCGTCAGCACATGCTTTTGGGGATGGGTTTCCGCGTCTTCGGGGCGTATCGTGCCGCTTTCTATTAATCGGGCAACGAGCGAATGGTCCCGAGAGAACTGGCGAGCCTCGCCGTCACTGACAAGAAACAACCGGCTGTCGCCGACGTGGGCGAAATAGAGTTGGTTCCCGAGGAGGGCGCAAGCGGTCAGGGTAGTCCCCATACCGCGGAGCATCGGGTTCGCATGGGCTTCCTGCAGAACACGGTTATTGGCTTCGTGGAATCCCGCCAGCAGGCGCTGCTGCGGATCCGCGTCCGGAGAAGCCGCGTAGATGTCGCAGACCGCCTCAACCGCAATTCGACTCGCGTGCTGACCGCCTTCTGCGCCGCCCATACCATCAGCCACAACGGCCAGTCGACCGAGTCGCTGGAACTCGGCGTCATCCTGCGGCTCCCAGTAAGCGTAATTGTCCTCGTTGTTTTCCCGATGGCACCCAACATCGGTGAGGCCGGCGACCTCGATCCCCGGACGAACTTTCATTCTCCCCCAGGCTCCGAAAGAGAGGAATTATACGCGACGGCCTCTCGCCTGACATTTGTCATTTTCGCCTGGTGATGAACTCCACTGTTGCGTGTGAGTTGTGTCCGCCATGATCTAGGCGTAGATCGGAGAAATGAGTTATGCCTCAAGGCATCGGTGGAAATATGGATATGGCAAAACCGCAGCTTCTTCCAAAACCAGCGAGAACCGGGGCACCCGCCAGCGAGCCGTGGGCGAAAACCGCTGTCGCGAAGTTCGAGTCGGTAAGCAAGAACTATGGCAACGTGCGGGCGCTGTCGGACTTCAACTTTGAAGTCCGTTCGGGGGAACTGGTCGCGCTACTCGGACCGAATGGTGCGGGAAAGACCACGGCGATCCGACTGCTGCTGGGACTGGCAAAACCGAATGCTGGGCGGATGACGGTGTTTGGCGGCGATCCCGCCAGCGTGGATGCGCATATACGCGTGGGCGCAATGATGCAGGTTGGGCGTGTTCCGGAAACCCTGCGTGTGCGGGAACACGTGGACCTGTTTTCTTCCTACTATCCGAACCCGCTCCCCATTTCCGAGACGCTGGCCATTGCAGGGCTTGACGAGCTGAAAGATCGAAAGTTCGGATTGCTTTCCGGAGGGCAAAAGCAGCGTGTGCTGTTTGCGTTGGCAATTTGCGGGAATCCGGACCTACTTTTTCTGGATGAGCCGACCGTGGGCCTCGATGTCGAAGCTAGGCACTTGCTGTGGGATGAGATTCGCAGCCTGTTGCGGCGGGGCAAGACGGTTGTGCTGACAACGCATTACCTGGAAGAGGCCGACGCGCTGGCCGACAGGATTGTGGTGATCAACAAGGGACGGGTTATTGCTGAAGGGACGCCTGCTGAAATCAAGTCGCGAACCGCAGGAAAGAAGATTCGCTGCGTCACGGAACTGCCACTCGAGGTGATCCGCAAGATGACGGGTGTAGCAGATGTACAAACGGACCGCGAGGCAGTGGTGATCCAGACATCGCGACCCGAAAACGTGCTGCGGCAGTTGCTGCAACTCGACCTTGAGATTGCGGGAATCGAAGTCAGCAGCGCGGGGTTGGATGAGGCCTTCCTGGCGCTCACGCGCGAGGACGGCGCACGAGCGTAAACCGAACCACGCAGAGGGCGTTTCACAGAGGAAAACGGAGTCATTCATGGCGACAACAGCAACTGCGATCGGCACTCTTCCGCTGCGGCGACCCAACCTGGTCGCCATCTGTGCGAAGGAAGCAAAATACGAATTCTTGAAAAACCTGCGCTTCCCGATGTATTCGGTTTCCACGGTGGTCCTGCCGCTCATGTTCTATGTTCTGTTCGGGCTAGTCATGGGCAGGCAGACAATCGGGAATATCAGCACGACGGTGTATCTGATCCCAGCGTATGGAACCTTCGGTGTGATGGGCGCGTCATTGTTTGGAACTGCCGCGGGGCTTGCATCAGAACGCGGACTCGGGTGGTTGCAGGTGAAACGGGCAAGTCCAATGCCGATCTTTGCCTACTTTTTCGCGAAGGTCGTAATGAGCCTGATTTTCAGCACCGTGGATGTGGTTGCGTTGATGGCCATGGGAATGGCATTCGGCGGAGTTCACCTGCCTGCCGTCACGGCAGCCAAACTGCTGGGAACGCTGCTTGCGGGCTCGGTTCCCTTCTGTGCGATGGGCCTGGCAATCGGTTATTTCGCCAGTCCAAACTCGGCACCTGCTGTCATCAATTTGTTCTATCTGCCAATGTCATTCTGCTCCGGCCTATGGATGCCGTTCATGTTCCTGCCGCATTTCGTGCAGAAGATTGCCCTGATTTTGCCGCCGTATCACTTGTCGCAATTGGCATTCAACGTGGTGGGAGCGGGTCAGGGCGGCGCGATGGCAATTCATTGGCAGACGCTGGCGGGATTCACGCTGCTTTGCATGGGAGTGGCGTGGGTTGGGCACCAGCGGGACCAGAAACTGAATGGATAGATTATGACCTCGCAATGGACAACATGGATTCTGATCATTGCGACTGTTGCCTGGCTGCTGTTGCTGCGGCGGCTTGACCTGCTGGTGATAGTGGCGCCAGCGGCGGCAGTTCTCAGCTATGCAACAGCGCGCATGCGGAAATCGCGCCAGAATAGAATGTAAACAGTGATGCCGGCCTTGTTACCCAAGAATCGCGAGCACGGATGGGCACCTTATGTGTGGCTGGTGTTTCTGGCTTTTTTTCTGTGGGGCCCAATCGTTAATCACGCCGACTCTCGGGAGTGGACGATTACTATCGTCGCGACCCTCGCGTTTCTAATCATGTACTTCGGCATCTTCTGGTCAAAGCCGCCCTTGAGCTACATACTCGTAGCCGGCATGGTGGCAGAAGGCCTCACTCTAGCTAACCACAACCCAGGCTCTTCAGTTTTCATCATCCTCGGCTCTTCGTTCATTCCCTGGATCTTTCGAACGATTGCAAGATCATTCACGGCTCTTGTCACTCTGATTGCAGTCATTGTGATTCATGCTGCCGTGTTCCATACTCCATCTGGCTTTTGGACGGTCTCGGTCGTTGTTGTCCTCGGGGTTGTAGGTTCGAACATCCACTTCGCGGAAAAAAATCGGGCTGACACCAAGCTGCGCATGGCCCACGAAGAGATCGAGCATTTGGCAAAAGTCGCAGAGCGGGAACGCATTGCCCGCGACTTGCACGATGTGCTGGGACACACGCTATCTCTGATCATCGTGAAGTCGACCCTTGCCGGAAAGCTCATCGATCGACATCCGGAGAAGGCGAAGGACGAGATCGCAGACATCGAGAAAGCCTCGCGCGATGCCATGGCTGAAATTCGCAGCACGCTGCGTGGGTATAGCAACTACAAGATCAGCGATGAGATTCAGCGTGCGAAACTGACCTTAGCGAGCGCGGGAATTTTGGCCGAGTCGGACACAGTCGACATCAGCCTCAGTCCAGCGCAAGAGAGCGTGGTGGCACTGATTATGCGAGAGGCAGTGACAAACGTAGTTCGCCACTCGCATGCCAGGAACTGTCGTCTGCGGCTGGCCAGGGAAAATGGCGCCTGTGTGCTCAGCGTGGAAGACGACGGCCGTGGCGGGCTTCAGGAAGAAGGTAACGGTTTACGCGGAATGCGAGAACGAATTGAAGCACTGGGTGGCACGTTGATCCGAGATACTGCTTCGGGCACCAAGCTGAAATTTGAATTTCCGCTCACGGGGAATGGGAACCATTGACGCCAGCAACGAAAACCGGTCGCAAGACCATCAGGGTCTCAATCGCCGAGGACCAGGGCATGGTGCTCGGGGCATTGGCGACTCTGCTCGAGATTGAAGGCGATATCAGCGTGGTGTCTCGATCGCGTAATGGGGCAGACGCGCTGGATGCGGTGCTTGCCCAGAAGCCCGACATTTTCTTGACAGACATCGAAATGCCCGAGATGAGTGGGCTCGATGTGGCCGCAGAACTCAAACGTAGGAAAGCAGCCACGCGCGTCATCATCTTGACGACCTTTGCACGCGCCGGGTATCTGCGACGCGCTCTCGATGCTGGAGCATCGGGTTATCTTCTGAAGGACATGGCGGCTGAGAAACTGGCAGAGGCAGTGCGGCGCGTACAGAGCGGCCTTCGTGTTATCGATCCGGAGCTTGCGGCGGAAGCGTGGGTCGAACCAGATCCTCTCACGGACCGGGAACGTCAGGTGCTGAGGCTCGCAGGCGAAGGCATGGCTAGCATGGATATAGCGGAAAAATTGAGCTTATCTGAAGGGACAGTCCGGAACTATCTCTCCGAGGCAATCAGCAAGCTCGGTGCGGCAAATCGCGTCGAAGCGGCAAGAATCGCGAGAACGAAGGGCTGGCTGTAATCACTTCAGACATCCTCACCACAAAGGCCACGAAGTTACACGAAGGAACACCTAGGGAAGATCGAATCCAAACTGTTGGAGAATCTTCTTGGTGTCTTCCGATCGCATGAAGGTTTCAAAGCGTGCCGCGGCGGACTGATCTTTCGCCGATTTCATCACAACCATTGCCTGCAACAAGGGCGGATAATTCTTCGCGGCTATATCCACGAATTTGGCCCGCTTGGCCGCAGCTGGGGCGAGCGCCAGAGATTTCGCAACAATGCCGACGTCTGCAGCCCCTGAGAGAACGAAAGACGCCGCTTCCGAAATATTCTCCCCCATTACGAGATGTGGTGCGACCCAGTCGTAAATTCCCATGCTTTTGATCGCTGCGACGGCCGCCTGTCCGTAAGGAGCATGACTCGGATTCGCTATCGCAATCTTCTTGACGGCAGGCGTGAGCAGTGCATGAAGACCCTCGGTCAGATCAATCTTGGAATCGTACGGCACGATTAGGACAATGCTGCCTCGAGCGAACTCGTAGTACGTCCCGGAAGCAACCAGCCCTGCTTGCGCTAGCTTTTTTGGATAGTCCACGTTGGCGGAGAGGAACACATCAAAGGGCGCGCCGTTCTGCAACTGCTGGAAGAAGTTTCCCGAGGAACCATAGCTGATGTGTAGCTCGATCCCCGATTCGGCCTTAAACTTGGCGTTGATTTCGTCGAGAGCGGGACGCAGATCTGCGGCCGCCGCAACGGTCAGTTCTTGCGCAAGCAGCGGCGCGGTACACACCAGAAGCAGAAGGCTGAGAAGAAATGCTTTCATAGATCAACGGACTTTCAAATTGCCGGGCGGGTCTCAAGGTCTGCTGCCTGCAGCAGTTGCTGCTTGCGCGCGAGGTGCTTCTCGCGGAAATGAGTGTGAGCGCGTTCGCCCCATCCGCGCACAAAATAGTAATTCAACGTGCCGCCGATCAACGAACTGACCACTGGAACCAGTCTTCCCGCCCATTTTTCCACGAATTCGGTGCTGGCCTTCGCGGCAATCTGTTGGATGATGCGCGGGATTAGCCGGTTCACCACGTTTTTCTCCAGCAACTCTCGCCCGAGATCCACTCCGGCAGCGCTGGCGGCAGCTATCCATAGTTCGGCCATCTCTTCGTCAGTGTTGTACTCGAAGCCGTAGAGCAGGCTGAGTTTCTGGATGGTTCGAAGAGTAATGCCCGCGAGAATGCTGAAGTCGGGAAGAATCGTGATGATTCCACCAAGACCGAATCCCGCGCCTTCGGCAGCCGCCATCTTCATGCCGGAATGAATGATGTTCTCAGCTATATCGTCAAGGATTGGCGGATCGACAGAAAAGGCACCCTGGAAGCTCGTAATCGGCAAGCCATGGCCGGCTCGGAGTTCCATGAGAAAGCGATCGGGATCAATGCGGACGGTCTTGTAGGCACGCCACAGTGCTCGATACAGCGCTTTCTCGACGCGGCGGCGAAGCCAGGATTTGTCGGCCATGCTGAACCTAATTCTATAGCCTTCGCAAGAGCTGCGATCGATGAGCAATCAACAGCGGGCAATCTGCCGCAATCGCACGATGGAATGCTCGCGGCCGATAGCTCACCGCTCCTAGCTCTCATGCTACGATCAGAAGTTCCTTCATGCCCTCAGGAAAACTGCATATCGTGCCGCTCGGCGGCCTCGGCGAATTCGGCATGAACTGCATGGCCGTGCGCTGGGGCGAGGACATCATCGTCATCGATGCCGGCATGATGTTCCCGGAAGCGGAACTCCTGGGCGTGGACATCGTCGTTCCCGACATTTCCTACCTGATCGAGAACCGCCACAGGGTACGCGCGATTGTTCTGACGCATGGTCACGAAGACCACATCGGCGCGTTGCCGTGGATCCTTTCCGAGCTGAACGTTCCGGTGTGGGGCACGGAGTTCACGCTCGCCTACGTCGAAGACAAGCTCGATGAGCATGGATTACTCGACAACGCGGACCTACGCGAGATTCGGCCTGGCGACCGGTTCAAGATCGGGCCGTTCACGATCCATCCCATCCAGGTAACGCACAGTCTCGTCGATTGCGTGGCGCTCGCGATTCACACGCCGCTCGGCGTCATGATTCACACCGGCGATTTCAAAGTTGATCCCACGCCAACCGACAATCGGCTCTTCGATCTGCACGCGTTCGCCGAATATGGCAAGGAAGGCGTGCTGGCGCTGTTTCAAGATTCCACGAACGTCGAGCGTCGAGGTTACACACCAAGCGAGCGGGCAGTGCGCCGGAAATTCGATGAGGTCTTTGCGCGCACTGAGAGACGACTGTTCATCTCGTGCTTCTCGTCGTCGATTCACCGGATCAAGCTCGCAGTCGAACTGGCATGGGAGCACAAGCGCAAAGTGGCGTTTGTCGGGCGATCCATGAACAGTTCGTCGGAGATCGCGGAAGATCTTGGGTATTTGGAAATCCCTGACGGACTACTGATCCATCCTGGCGAAATCAAGAATTACGCGCCGGAAAAAGTGTGTGTGATGATCAGCGGCACGCAGGGCGAGCCGATGTCAGCACTTTCGCGCGCGGCCGTGGACAATCACAAGCACGCGAAAATCGAAAAGGGCGACACGGTCGTGCTCTCGTCGCGAATCATCCCTGGCAACGAAAAGGCAATCTACCGCATGGTGGACCACCTGTTCCGGCGCGAGGCGCACGTCATTTACGACGACGGTTCGTCTCCGCCGGTCCACGTCAGCGGCCACGCCAGCCAGGAAGAACTCAAGCTCATCATCAACTTGGTCAAGCCGAAGTACTTCATCCCAATTCACGGCGAGTACCGCCAACTGAAGCTGCACGCCGAGTTGGCACAGTCCATGCGCGGCTCGGTCGGCAACGTCATGCTGATTGAGAGCGGCGATATCCTGGAGTTCGATGAACTGGGTGCCAGAAAAGCCGGGAAGGTAAACGTCGGGCGCATCTGCATCGACTCCGGCTCGCGCACTGACGTGGTCGAAGATCTGGTAATTAAAGATCGGCGCCATCTCAGCGAAGATGGATTTGTCTTGCCGATCATCGCAATCAATAAGCTGACCGGCAAAGTCGAAGTCACACCGGAGATCGTGACGCGCGGGTTCTCCGGCGGCGAGAACGGGTTTTGGGATGAGGCCAAAGCAGTCGTACAGCAGACGCTGGGGCAATCCAGCGAAGAAGAGCGCGCAGATTACGGCGTGATCAAAGAAAAAATCCGCGCTGATTTGAAGCGGTTCATCTCGAAGCAGACACAGAAGCGGCCGCTGATCATGCCGGTCATTTTGGAGATCTAGCGCTCCACGACCTTTTACGATGTCATTCCGAGAAGCGCAGCGACGAGGAACCTGCTTTTCTGGGGCAGCACCGTTTTAGCAGGGGAGGAACAGGTTCCTCGTCATTCCGCTTCGCCCATTTCTCGGAATGACAAGATATAAAAGTTCTGAGATGTGAAGATCAGCCATCAACTCTAAAGTTGCTACGCGGTCATCTCAATGATCACCCTCTCTGACATTCAACAAGCTCGCGACCGCCTATCCGGTGTGGCCATCCGCACGCCGCTCATTCCGCTTGAGCACGGCGGAAGCACGCTTTACCTGAAACCGGAGAACCTCCAGCCCGTCGGTGCATTCAAGATTCGCGGGGCTTACAACAAGATCGCGTCGCTCACGCCCGAAGAGCGATCCCGTGGCGTAATTGCGTATTCCAGCGGAAATCATGCGCAAGGGGTCGCCTACGCAGCGCGAGCACTCAACAGCAAAGCGGTTATTGTGATGCCGCGTGTAGCTCCGGCAGTGAAGCGCGAGGCCACCGAAGCGCTCGGCGCCGAAGTTGTTTACGTAGGACCAAGCGGAGTCGAGCGTATGACCAAGGCGGAGGAACTCGCGGCCAAGCACGGCTACACGATGATTCCTCCTTATGACGACGAGCAGATCATCGCAGGTCAAGGAACTCTCGGATTGGAGATCGTGGAGGACTTGCCGGATGTGGACCTGGTGCTGGTTCCTGTCGGCGGTGGAGGGGTGATCAGTGGCATCGCCACAGCAGTGAAATCGCTCAAGCCTCACGTCAAAGTGATCGGTGTCGAACCGGAGCTCGCGGCCGATGCGCAGGCGAGTCTACGCGCCGGCCAGATCGTGAAGTTGCCTGCAGAGCAAGTTGCATCCACTTCCGCCGACGGTCTGCGCGCCATGTACGTCGGGACGATCACGTTCGACTACATACGCCGCTACGTGGATGACGTTGTGACCGTATCTGAAGCAGAAATTGATGAGGCTGTTCGCACACTCGCGCGGAATCCCAAGACCGTGGCCGAACCCAGCGGCGCGGTAGCGCCCGCTGCCTGGTTATTCCACCGCGACACGCTACCGGTGTCCAAAGCCGCCGTTGCCCTGATCAGCGGCGGCAATATTGACCCGGAGATGCTGGAGCGTTTGCGGGTTTAGACGCAATTCGCTGGCCGCATCCAAGTCTTCAGGAGCGTTTCCGCCACGGTCATACTGGCTGGGGACCGTCTACGCGCTGTACCATATCGCTTGGGATCTCAGGAACCTGAATGAAACATCTGTTGGCGCTCAGCTTCGTCCTAGTGCTCTGCCCTGCTCTGCCGGCGCTCGACGCCGTGCATGCGGCCACGATTCGTGTTGCACCAATTTACCTTTCACCCGACGCCAGTTCCCAGAAATTAGTGGATCTGGATCGCGGGCGCGAAGTGATTTTTCTCGGCGCCAGCGGCAACTGGGCGCACGTAGAAGCGAACGTCACCGAAGAGCGCATTGTCACGGGCTGGATGGAGAACAAGGGACTGATTCAGCCCAGCACGCCAAATGGCGACCAGATTCTTTTTGGCGAGGCAGTCGATTCGGAGGACGAGGCCAGTCGCCCTCATGGACGTCGCTATGCCGCGCAGGATGCTTTACGGTTATACGCCGAGGTGGCCGAACTCTTTCCCAATTCGCCAATCGCAGCCGAGGGAATGTATCGTTCCGCCGACATCCGCTGGCAAATTGAGAAAGCGGACGTGATGTCGCTGCCATCGGCTCATGAGCAGGAGTCTTATCTCCGCAAGGGGATGAATGAGGACTACTTCAAGAAAGTCATCAAGAAGTTCCCTGGCACAAAATGGGCTTACCTCGCCGCGTTTCATTTCATCGACAACAAGCTTTGTGGCGACTGGCAAGGACAATCGAAGTGCCCAGCGAAAGAAGCCGAGATTTACGAGAATTACGCGAAAGACTTTCCGCAGTCTCCGGCCGTCGCAGAGGCCTTGTATCAGGCGGCTTATCGCTGGTCGGCCCTGATTGAGATTTACAAGACGGAAGAGAATCTTAAGAAATCCGATGAAGCCAAAAGCCGCTCCATCTCGACAACACAGCGCGTGATATCTCAGGCGCCGCAGAGCGATTGGGCAGACCGGGCGCAACGTTTGTTGTACATGGTGCAGCAAGGAATTCCGACGTATGGGAACGGACAATAGATCCATGCAGGTCAACCTAAACATTGGGCCTTCGCCTGCATGAGGACCCTTACTGCTTTCATCCTTGCGCTTCTCCTTCCATCCCTTACGCTTTCGCAAGACACCAACACAACGGTGCGACTGGCAGACCGCACGGATTGGTGGTCGGTGCTGAACGAGAACTTCGAGTGGCCCAACAACAAACCAAAGGGTGACGAACTCGCAGCAGCGAATTTTGAGATTGCCGGCCTGAATTTGGAAGGCGATACTCCGTTTCGCAATTTGCGGGAAAAATTGGGCTGGACGATTTCAGCCCTCAGGAGCAAAGGAAATAACGGGCGCGAACAGTTCTGCTACGTGTTCGGGCAAAATCCATCCGTGCGCCTGGTGTTTGAGCATGGAGAATCCAACGAGTCTTTTTACCTTTTTACCGAAGGGCAGCCGTGGAATGGCCAGGCATTATGCGCGGGGTCGACACAGCTCAAGCCGTCACTGCGGACGAAAAGCGGATTAGGGTTAGGGATTTCTCCGACCGAGGTCGAACAGGTCCTCGGCAAACCTGATTTCTCCTTCCCGAACCGCTTCATCTATTACCGGGATATTGAGAAGCACACGCCTGACGATAAGCTGGCGCAGCTGCGCTCCGAACACTCCGATCTCACAGACAAGGAATTTCACGACAGCTACGATTCGTACGACCTGGAGTTGTACATCGAGGTGAGGTTTACCGACGGGAAGCTCACATATCTGGCGGTGTCGAAGGGCGAAAGTTACTAGGAACGAATCGCTGACACACCCTTACGAAAAACTTGGACGAATCTTTCTCCGTGCTCTCGGTGCCTCCGTGGTGAATTCACTTCTGTCGGTAGTACAATAAACGGGCTTTGCGCCTATGGGCCGCACGGGACAGATCGAATTGCGGTTAGCAGAGCGCATGTCGCGACTGGGCACTGAAAGCGCATTTCAGGTGCTGGGCCGGGCGCGCGACCTGGAATGCCAGGGCAAGAGCATCATTCACCTTGAAATCGGCGAGCCCGATTTCGCAACGCCCTCTAACATCGTCAACGCCGGGGTCAATGCGCTTAATGCCGGATGGACGCACTACGGCCCCTCCGCCGGCTATCCCGAACTGCGCGAGGCTATCGCTGCCGAAGTCAGCCGCACGCGCGGAGTTTCAGTCAGCGCTGACGAGGTTGTAGTCGTCCCTGGCGGTAAACCGATCATCTTCTACTCCATCCTTGCTCTAGTGGACGACGGCGACGAAGTCATTTATCCGAATCCCGGCTTCCCCATATATGAGTCGATGATCCGCTATGTCGGTGGGAGGCCAGTGCCAATCCGCTTGCGTGAAGAGAAAGACTTCGCGTTCGATGTCGATGAGTTCTCTTCCCTGATCACCGATCGCACGCGGCTTATCATCCTGAATTCCCCCCAGAACCCAACGGGTGGCGTGCTCTCGAAGGCGGAAATCGAGCAGATCGCTGCGGCCATTGGAGACCGCGACATCTTCGTGCTGTCTGATGAGATCTATGGCCGGCTGGTCTTCGAGGGAGAGCACCATTCGATCATGTCGGAACCGGGTTTCAAGGAACGGACGATTCTGCTGGATGGATTCTCGAAGGCTTATGCCATGACGGGCTGGCGGATCGGATATGGCGTGATGCGCGCCGATCTGGCGGCACAC
>Ga0134126_10004202_pt1 | contig 18032 bp, 15 predicted proteins | sample KB31752_FD_96881 | JGI IMG/M metagenome (GOLD analysis project Ga0134126, IMG submission 96881) | Terrestrial soil microbial communities with excess Nitrogen fertilizer from Kellogg Biological Station, Michigan, USA - KB3-175-2 | ecosystem: Environmental > Terrestrial > Soil > Unclassified ...
ATGCCGATACCGGAATCGGTGCGCACCTGTTTCTTGCCGCCCTTCAGCATTTCTTTGTTGAGGAAGTCGATCAGCTTTGCGGCTTCAGGAGTTCCCTGCTCCCACTCGACGCCGGCGTAAACGTCTTCCGTGTTTTCGCGGAAGATCACGATGTTCATGCGCTCAGGATTTTTAACTGGTGACGGCGTGCCTTTGTAATACTTCACCGGACGAATGCACGCATAGAGATCGAGCACCTGGCGAAGGGTCACGTTCAATGAGCGGATGCCGCCGCCGACTGGAGTTGTCAGCGGACCTTTGATGGCCACACGAAATTCGCGGATGGCATCGACGGATTCTTGCGGAAGCCAGTCGTTGAATTTGGCTTTGGCTTTCTCTCCGGCAAAGATTTCATACCAGACCACGCGGCGTTTGCCGTTGTAAGCCTTCTGCACGGCGCCATCGAACACACGTACCGACGCTTTCCAGATATCGCGTCCAGTGCCGTCACCCTCGATGAACGGGATGATGGGATTGTCGGGAACGCGGATTTTGCCGTTTTGGTAGGCGATGCGGCCGCCGTCACGCGGGACTGGCACGCCGTTGTATGAATCTGCCATCAACTCCTCCGATGAATGAGAACTGAGAATTATAAATGGTGGGAAGAGATGGCGTGCCCGAACGAACATTTCAACTTCGCAGAGAATTCCCTTTCGGGTCTGTGCCACGTCAGGCAAGCACGGGGTCCTTCGACTGCGTGGATTGATTCGCTACTCGCGAATCGATCCACTTCGCTCAGGATGACAGGGTTAAGGAGTTGCCTGAAAACTATTCGTTGTGCATCGACATCCAAGGATTTTAGACAACCACCCGATCATAGATGCTTCGCACTTCTGCGAACGTGCGCAGCAACTCCTGCTCCAGGCCTTCCGAAAATTCGCGGCGGAGAATTTGCGAGGCGAGTTTTTCTACGGCTCCGCGGGCGTGTTCGGCGGAGGGCAGCCAGCGGCCGTTTCTGCCGGTTACCAGACGCAGAACGTGCTCGACGGTGCGGCAAAGTTCGGCGGCGTGATCGAGGAGCGCGGCATCGCGCTTCTCTAACACACTTTTGGATGAACAGCGCCAAAGGCGATCGCGCAAGGTCCCAGTCTTTGGGCGGATCTCGTTTTTCACCAATAAGAAACTGGAAAGAAAATCGATGTCATAGAGTCCGCCGGCGAAGGTACGAATACTTTTCGCGGGTGCAGTGGCATTCTGCAGTTTGGTTCGCATTTGGCGGACCGCTTGAGGAAAGCCATTGTCCGCAGCAAATCTCTGGAATAAGGTTTCCGATACCTGCGCCGCATGCTTCCCGATTTCCGCGCTACCTACAATCAATCGCAGCTTGGTGTAAGTGAGCGCCTCCCAAGGCTGGGCTTCACTGGCGAAATAAGATTTCAGCTGCGCCGGCGTGACCACTAGGTCCCCCTCAGCGCCGCGTGGACGCAACCGCGCATCCACGGCAAAGACCATGCCTTCCTGGGTGTAAGCGGCAAGCGCCTGCATGATTTGCTCGGCGGACTTGGTCAGCGCTTCGCGATTCTCAGATCCATCGCAAACAAATAACAAATCAGCGTCGGAAAGGAGATCAAACTCGCGGGTGCCGAGCCTTCCCAACGCCAGTATGGCTAGACCCGCTGGCGATCCAGCGATCTGGTACGCAGCCGAAATTGCGTGCTCGGCGGCCGTGCTGGTTTCAGCCAAGGAGGAATAGACGGCCCGCTTTTCAGCGATATCGCGCGCGCCCGCGGTGAAAAGGAGATGGCGGAAGTGGCGGCGCAAAAGTGCCATCTTCTCTGGGTATCCAGTGGTCGAATTGGCTATGTAATTAAAGGTAGCGTCGTGGCTCTCAAATGACGCCTCGCGAAACACTCCCGGTGCAACGTCGAACAGGTTTGTGCCGAGGAATTCGGGCGCTGGAGAATCAATTTCGGCTAGCGTGCCTGCCTCTTCGGGATAGCGCGCCAGGAACTCGGACAAGTAATCACTGATTTCAAACAGTGAAGAAGCGCGAGCAATCGCCTGCTGGTCGCGCAGTACAGCCGCGTAGCGTTCGGAGCTGCCGTACGCGGAACTCAGGAAACGCAACAGATTTTTGCGCCCGATTGTGCTCAGACCCGCGATTGACCGAAACAATTCAGGCGCATCAGCCGCAAGTTGCGCCAGCAGTCGCTGGTTCGATTGATCTGCGGTTGCGATTCCGACTAGCGTCCGCAGCTGAAATTCGCCTTCAGTTTCCGGTTGAGGGGTGGCCGCCTGTTGCTGGTAAATGACCCGCTGGTAAATTTCGGATACCGCGGCCATGCGCTGTCGCACGAAATCCGCGAGATCTGAAAGATTGTAGCCGGGAGTCAGGCCGGATATGGAACGTTGCAGAATGCGCAATTCGTGTTCGGAACGCGGCAGCCGGTGCACCTGCTGGCCTTCGCGAAGCTGCAGCCGGTGCTCGAGATGCCGCAGGAAAGAGTACGCAGAGGTCAGCTCGTGAAAATCGTGTCCGCTGATGTGGCGCTTGTCGTGCAATTTCTGCAATGAAAAAAGGGTGCCGCCGGACCGCAGCCAGGGTTCGGCGCCTCCGTATACCCGTTGCAGGCATTGCACCAGGAACTCAATGTCGCGAATGCCGCCGCGATCCACTTTGACGTTAATGGATTCGTTGCCTTCAGCCGCAATTTGCTTCCTGCGCTTGCGATCGATTTTCTCGCGGGCTACGAGCGCGGTCTTGATCGCGACGAAATTAATTTTCTCGCTGTATATCTGAGGTTGTGCTCTTCGAATGAATTCGCGCGCAATGGCGACATTGCCGGCGGAATGACGAACCTTGATCAAAGCCTGCCGCTCCCAGTCGTGAGCCGCTTCAGAGTAATAATGCAAGGCATTCGAGAGACTGATCGCCAGCTCGCCTTCGTTTCCCTGCGGGCGCAAGCGAAGATCAATACGGAAAACCGCGCCTTCGGCCGTGGGGCGGGAAAGTATTTCAGTGAGTTGCTGGGCCAGGCGCACGAAGTACTCGCGATTGGAAATTTGCGCCGCCGATGGCTCATCGCCGTCGCCGTACAAAAACAGCAGATCGATATCTGAGCTGTAGTTGAGCTCATTGCCGCCCAATTTGCCCAGTGAGAGCACGGCGAATGGAGTGGTAAGGGCGCGTCCCTCAGCGTCGAGATGCTGCGGTAAGCCGAAACGGTGTTCCATCGCACTCTCAGCTTCGCGCAATGCGTCCTGTACCAGGACATCGCTGAGGGCGGAAATTTCGCCGGTGGTTTCGGCAAGGGGTGCGATCCGCAGCACGTCTCGAAGCATGATGCGGACGTATTCGCGACGCTTGAACCGGCTCAAGAGCAGCGATACGTCTCGTTCAAACGAACGCGAACGAAAGCGGGCCAGCGCTTCGGAAAATTCGTCATGGGAAAAACTGTGGTCGAGCTTCTTTTCGCGCAGAAAAATTTGAAGCAAATCAGGATTTCGGACCAACGTCTCGCCGATGTAGCGGCTGTTACCGAAAACCGCGATGGCGTAATGGGCTAGAAAAGGATGTGACTCAATCACTCGCTGGATTTCGGATGAACCGTCACTCAGCAGACGATCAAACAGCAAAAGCGCTGAATCGGGGTCGGGACAGTCCGCCAACAGGCTGGGAAGCGCTTTGCCCAACGCGGGAGATAAGCGTTGGTAAATGGGACGGAAGTGTTCCCGGGCGGCTGCGGGATTGCGAAACGGAATAATGTCGAGAGCGTCTCGGAGTTCGACGGGCTGTTCCTTGGGTTGCATCTCGCTGAATGGAGATCCGCTAGAACTCACGGTAGGCTGGGCAGATCAGGATAGCATGATAGCTGTCAGCTCTCAGATCTAAGCTCCCAGGAGAAGCTTAGAGAACACGTATATGAGAGAACGTAGATCACGGAGAGTAGAAACGGATATTGCCTTTCTCCGCGACCTCGGGGCGCTTCTCTGCGATCTCTGCGGTTAAAAGCTTTTAAGGCAGCGACTCGGGTCGAACACGCAAGAAAACCAAAAGCCTTTAACCGCAGAGAACGCAGAGATCACGCGAAGATCGCAGAGAAAAAACGTTCTAGTGGTTCAGTGGACGCTGATAGCTGATGCTGATTGCTGACTGCTGATGGCTGATGACGGTCCGCTGACGCCCTACCATCTGCGCGAGCCAAAATATTTCCTAACTCCGATAGCGTTATAACGTCCCCACGGCCCATTGGGGCCGAGGTCAGCGGCGCCCAGATTGGCATCGCGGGCGCCGAAGCGATCAAAAAGAAAATGTTGCGTCACCCGGGCCTCGAAACCTTTTCCCAGGTAAATTGCCGCTCCCCAGGAATGTTCCACGCCAATCGCGTCAAAGGACCAGGTGTAAAGGGTCTGCGGAACGTTCCGTCCAAAAAGGAACGAGGGCTCGCCAAAGAGCATGAAGCGTCGGAGTTGGCCCCGTCCGAATGGGCGGACTTCGAGCAAGCCGGAAATCATGTAGCGCGCAAAGGCGTTGCAGGGGGCGTTCACACCACCGAACTTGCCGGCGTCGGAGGCGCAAACGTTGGGATCAATTTCGTTGTGAGGAGGAGCGATGTCGAACTGAGCGTATCCATAAAACATGTCAGAGGGAAAGAACATTCGTTCGTGCCTCGGCGTATCGATCTGGGCCCATGACCCGACCGATAGCCCCATAACTAAAGCCAGAAGGTAAAAGGATTTCACTTAGCCTCCAACGGGAGTGGAAATTGAACGGCGCGAACCTGGAACGGACAATATTCCAAGTTCGGAGTCCGAATTGTACTCCTTGAGATTTGGCGGATTGAGACTGCAGCTCTACGAAAAACCATAGTCCAATCTGTGAGTTCTCCAACAACTTGGAGAATATGAAAGGAACATGAACGCTAACTACTGCGAAATCAGAGCGTCGGTTTGGCGACGGTCTTGCTCTGAGAAAGATTCAAGGAGTACCAGAACCAATGGGTCAAGAGATTTCGGTTTCGTATCAAGCAGTGAAGAGCAAAGTTTATCGGCTTATTGACAGCCTGGTCGAAGATGACAAAAACCGAGATGATGTGCAGGAATCTGTAAAGCGCTGGTGGAAACATATCCACCCGGCGGACCGGCCCATCGCCCGTAAGCACCTGCTGTCGGTTCTTTCGAAATCAACCGCGACGCTGGCGGCGATCTCCGGCGGGCTGACTGAACTTCAGGACTTTGAAGCGCACCCTCCGGTTCGCACCGAGACGGTGCCCCGGCTCCACACCATGCCCTCTCCGAACCCTGAGCGGATGAAAGCCTCAGTCTAGAAACCGTTTACTTTGAAATTTCCAAAGCCCGGAGCTTCCGGGCTTTTACCTTTTTACGGCAGATTTTGGGGCGCGAGGAAACAGTTCGACACCAACCTATGGTGCGGAGCAGAAAGGGGTCCGGCTTTCACCGGGCCCGCCAAGAGTTAAAAGCTAATGGCCAAAAGCTTCTCTAAATGTCGTAATACAAAGCGAACTCATACGGATGCGGGCGCAGGCGAATCGCGTCCACTTCCTTTGAGCGCTTGTAATCGATGTAGGTGCTGATCAGTTCCTCTGTAAAAACATCGCCTTTAAGCAGGAAGGCATGATCTTTTTCGAGGGCATCCAGCGCGTCTTCCAGCGAGCCCGGCATGGATGGAACCTTCGCCAACTCCTCCGGCCCCAAATCGTAGATGTCCTTGTCGAGCGGTTGGCCGGGATCGATCTTGTTTTCGACGCCGTCCAGTCCTGCCATCAACATGGCTGCGAAACCCAAATACGGGTTGCAGCTCGGGTCAGGCGGACGGAACTCGACGCGCTTGGCCTTCGGCGATGCCGAGTACATCGGAATCCGGCAGGCCGCCGAACGGTTGCGCCGCGAGTAGGCCAGGTTTACCGGGGCTTCGAATCCGGGAACCAGGCGCTTGTAAGAGTTAGTGGTCGGGGCAATGATCGCCGCCAGCGCCGGGCCGTGCTTGATCAGTCCACCGATGTACCACAAGGCCATTTGCGAAAGTCCGGCATAGCCATCGCCGGCAAATAGCGGCTTGCCAGCTTTCCACAACGACTGATGAGTGTGCATGCCGCTGCCATTGTCCTGGAAGATGGGCTTCGGCATAAAGGTAACAGTCTTGCCGTACTGGTTGGCGACGTTCTTGACCACGTATTTGTAAAACAGCATGTGGTCGGCGGAATTGACCAGCGAATCGTATTTCAGATCGATTTCCGTCTGGCCGCCCGTTGCAACTTCGTGGTGATGACACTCGACCTCGAGGCCGCACTTTTCCATGGTCATGACCATCTCACTGCGCAGGTCCTGATAGTGGTCCATGGGCGGAACCGGGAAATAACCTTCCTTGTAGCGCGGGCGATATCCGAGATTGTTGGCTTCGCGACCGGAGTTCCAACGTCCTTCTTCCGCGTCGATGAAATAGAAACCGTGCTGCTCGCGCTGATCAAAGCGAATGTTGTCGAAGATGAAGAATTCGGCTTCAGCGCCAAAGTACGCGGTGTCAGCCATACCGGTTGATGCCAGATAAAGCTCGGCCTTTTTCGCAATGTAGCGCGGGTCGCGATCGTAACGCTGCTTCGTAACCGGATCGATTACGTCGCAGATCATGACCAGCGTCGGGACCTCAGTGAAAGGATCCATCATGTGGGTGTTGGGATCGGGAATCAAAAGCATGTCGCTTTCATTGATCGCCGCCCAGCCGCGAATCGACGAGCCGTCCATGCCGAAACCTTCTTCGAAGGAATCAGCACTCAACTGGTTGATGGGATAAGAAACGTGCTGCCACAAGCCTGGCAGATCCGTGAAGCGCAGATCGAGCAACTTGGCTCCGTTTTTCTTCGCAAACTCCAGGACAGTTTTTGCATCTGCCATGACTAAAAGCTCCTTTAAGAAGTCGGACGACACCCGGACGACTGACTAAGACACACTGCTCTACCTACGCGCCCGGTAGAAGTGTTTGTCGGAATCTGGAGAATTGTACACCTGCTACAATCGTTCAACGTTGCGGGTTATGCACAGTCTAGATGTGCCACAACACACCAGGAAATTGATTGTTTTTATGGGCAGGATAACCGGAGGTTATCTGGCACTTAGCACTTAGCACTTAGCACTTAGCAGTCAGCACTCAGCACTTAATCTGGTGCGCAGCGTTTTCCTGTTCCCCACTTCTGATCTGGACGGCTAAATGCTAAAGGCTAACTGCTAAAAGCTTCTTTATGGATTTCGACCAGTTAGAAACGTTCATCGAGGTCGCCCGCCTGTGCAGCTTTTCGCGAGCGGCGGAGAAGCGTTTCCGCACCCAGCCGGCAATTTCCTCACAGATACGCTCCCTAGAAGAAGAAGTAGGCGCCAGGCTTCTCGACCGCTCTGGTGGAAAAGTCTCTTTGACGGCGTCCGGTAAATTGTTTTTGAAGTTCGCCGAAGATTCAATCGACGCCCGCAAGTCTGCAGTAACGGCTATTGCTGAAACCGAGCGAGTGCCGCGTGGCGAAATCGTGGTCGGAGCCAATGAAGGCACATGCCTGCACGTCCTGCCCGAGGTCTTCGCCCACTTCAAGAAGCAATATCCGGACGTTTCCATCAGCATCAACCGCTCGGATTACTCCAAGGTTCTGGAATCGGTTACCGACAATTCTGTGGACTTCGGCGTGGTGTCATTGCCGATCACAGATACAAGATTGACTGCGGTGCCGATTCACAAAGATGAACTGGTAGTCATTGCGCCGCCGAAACATCCCTTGGCAAAGCTGAAATCAGCGACTGCGGTGGATATCGCGCAGTATCCACTGGTGGTGCCGAAAGTCGGCCATACTCGGGACGCATTGGACGATCTTTTCCATCGCCAGAAATTAAAACCGCGTTACGCCATGGAACTGGATTCGAGCGAATTGCTCAAGCGTTTCGTGGCCGCCGACGTCGGAGTAGGATTTATTTCGCGATCAAATGTGCAGGAGGATGTGAAGGCCCACGTACTGGTTGCGATTGAGTTCGCTGATGCACACATTCGCCGGGACCTGGCCCTGGTGTTCCGCAAAGACAAGGCTCTCAGTCGGGCTGCGCTGGCGTTTATTGATATCGCAGTGAAGATTAAGACTGCTGAGACTGCAGCTTCCGGCAAAAGGTAGGGTCACTGGTAAGGACAGCCGAGAGCTTGCCCTGAGCTTGTCGAAGGGGCGGCCGTCCCCACGTGAACCTTCAGCAGCCGACGCCATCCCTAGAAAACGACGATCTAAATCGTTCCGCTACCTTTGCTGCCGCCGGATTCCTTTTTGTACGCTTCTGACAACGTCCCCTTACTCTTCGCAATCGGTAACAAGGTCGGATAGAACTGCACGAATGTCGTATCCACGGCTGCGTGCGCTGCGTGACAGCTATAGCAACTCGCCTCTAACGGGACCATCTTCGCGGTCTTTGCGTCATCGAAACCGAAGAAGGCCCATTTTCCCGGGAAACGCTTTTCGTCTTTCACGTGTACTTCAAGCCCCATGCGGTCCGTGCCCTGGTAGTTTCCCTTCTGGTTGATTGAGCCCTTCCCTTCTGCCCCGCGAACTTCGAGGACGAGCATAGTTTTGTCAGGCCAGGTGCCGGTCTCGAGAAACGCTTTATAGGATTCGGGATTCACAAAAACATTGTCAAACATGTGATGATCAGCCCCTTGCGCCCCGGGGCTGTAGCTCATGTCAAACCCAGATGTCAGATAAATCCACTCGCGGTAATTCTCGGGGACTTTGAGCTGACCATCTCCTGTATACTCCGGCCCGACGCCAGACGAGGACTGACTGCCCGCAATCGCAGTTAGAAGAAGCATTACCACAACCAATGCCTTGATATTTGTGAGCATGCGGGCAGTATTGCACTGCTTACGTTGGGGCGCTACTCCGTTTACTGCACGGTTAAGGCGATTGGCTGCATTGTTGGATTTTCTTAAGGCAAAGTGGAATACATTTTCGACATGGACGGTAACGCCACTACCGGCACGTCATCCTCACGCTGGCTATGGATTGCGGCAATATGGTTTGGCGTTGGACTTTTCGACGCGACTCAAACAGTTTTCACCATGCGCGCCGCGGGCATGCATCACGCATGGATCCGGCTGTTCTTCACATTGCTTTTTGCATGGGTGCCGCTTGCCGTAGCCACGCCGGTAATCCTGAATCTCGCGCACAAATTTCCTCCCGTGCGAGCATGGGCATTCACAGCATGGTTGGTGCATGTGAGTGCCTGCTGCGTACTTTGCCTGATTTCGAGCGCATGGACTGCAGGGTTCGAGACCATCCTGAATCCGTGGGCTGATCCGTCCGGCCCTGGACCATATGGGGATCGGTTGTGGTTCAGATTTTTCAGCGGACTGATTTCTTATTTGATCTTGTACGTCGCGATCGTCGGAATCGGCTATGCACTGGACTCGCGAGATCGATTGGCCCGGCAGCAGACTGAGACCGCGCGCTTGAGTGAACAACTCTCGCGCGCGCAACTGGATTCCCTGCGGCGCCAGATCGAGCCTCATTTTTTATTCAACAGCCTGAATGCGGTCGCTGGCTTGGTGCGCGAGGGCAGGAATGAATCCGCCGTAAATACAATTGCCGAGTTGAGCGATTTTCTGCGGCGGGTGCTTGAGGATTCAAACCGGCAAGAGGTCAGCCTAAGTGAAGAAATTGAATATCTGCAGAAGTATTTAGAAATTCAGAAACTGCGATTTGCCGAGCGCCTCGCGGTCAAGGTTCAGGTTCCGGGTGAACTTCTAAATTCTCAAGTTCCCAGCCTGATTCTTCAACCTATGGTGGAAAATGCGATTAAGCATGGGATTGCAAAGCGAGCGCAAGGCGGCGAGATCCGGGTAATCGCGGCGCGTTCGAACGGCATGCTCAAGCTTACGGTGTATAACGACGGCCCCGGCTTGATGGAAAATCGTGGAAATGGGCGTTCGGGCATCGGTATCTCAAACACCCGCACGCGCCTGCAAAGTTTGTACGGTGAGTCATTCGAGCTGAGCCTTCGCAACCATGGCGAGCATGGCGTAGAGGCCGCCGTTTCCGTGCCCTTCCGGGAGAAATGAATTGCCTTCATCTCGTTCCTCTGAGGATCGCTCCGCGAAAATTCGCGCGATGGTGGTCGATGACGAACCGTTGGCGCGCAGCAACCTCAAGGTGCTTCTACACAAGGACTCCGAGATCGAGCTCGTCGGAGAGTGCGGTTCGGGAGCGGAAGCACTGGTGGCAATCCGCGAAAAAACTCCTGACCTGCTTTTCCTTGATGTGCAAATGCCGGAATGCGACGGATTCGATGTCCTGGAAATGCTGGGCGGCAATTTGCCGCGCGCTGTAGTTTTCGTGACAGCTTACGATCAATTTGCTTTGCGAGCGTTTGAGGCAGGCGCGCTTGATTATTTATTGAAGCCCTTCGATGATGCTCGCTTTGATCGTGCACTCGATCGCGCTAAAGAAAAGCTCGCTCATCGCATGCCTCCGGCGAGGCCGCTGGATCGCCTTGTGATCAAAGAAACCGGTCAAGTAACATTCGTGAAAGTCTCTGAGATTGACTGGATTGAAGCAGCGGACTATTACACCTGCCTGCATGTTGGAACCAAGACCCACCTGCTACGAAGAAGCATGTCGGAACTCGAACAAGAGTTGGACCCCGCCGTGTTTTGCCGAATTCACCGATCCAGCATCGTCAATATCGCACGGGTTCATGCCTTAAAGCTCAATTCCGAGGGCGAATACGAAGTAGTGTTAAACCACGGAATCAGCCTTCGGTTGAGCCGGCGATATCGCAAGCAGGCGCAGTTACGATTGGGCGTTAGCGATGTGGTATAAGGCGGGCTGCTTTTGCATAAACGTTGGCACTTGAGGGCAACAATCAGAGCACGCTGTTGTACAATTCGCCCGTGAGTTTTTGGTACCGTTCCCTTCTTCCTGTTCTCCTATGGTCGGCCGTCGCAGTGGCACAGACCGGAGGAAAAACTCCAATTAGCTACAAACTGCTCTCCATTCATGTGAAGGGGCTGCAGCACTTCACGGAAAGCCAGGTTGTGTCCGCCTCAGGGCTACGGCTTGGCCAATTCGCCGGCGAAGAAGAGTTTAAGCAGGCGGCGCAAAAACTCGGCGAGACCGGTTTATTTACGCAGCTGAATTACAGCTACAAGTACTCCACCCAGGGATGCGATCTGGAATTGCAGGTGGCGGAGAACGACCATCTGGTCCCGATCATCTTCGATAACTTCGTGTGGTTTTCGGACGACGAACTGCTGCGCATGCTGCACGATCGCGTCCCGCTCTTCGATGGTCGGGTGCCTGGAGGCGGCCATCTGACCGACCAGATCGCAGACGCCCTGGGAACAATTTTGGCAGAACGCAAAATCGGCGGGCGGGTCGAGTACATGGCTTCGGGGCCGCTCAATGGATCAATCGAGTCCTATGACTACAAGCTGAGTATGCACGCCATCGTAATTCGCAACATGGATTTTCCCGGTGCTACAGATCCAGAGGCTCCCGTGTTAGAGGCAGCGGCAAAACCGCTTTCCGGCCAGGATTATCTACGGACAAGAATGCGGCTGCAGGAAAAGTTCAATTTTCTGCCGGTCTACCAATCTCGCGGCTACCTGAAAGCGCAGTTCGCTGAATCCCAGCCCAAAGTAATAGAAAATGGAGAACAGACGTTGGTGGATGTCAGCTTTCCGGTGACTCCCGGAGTGAAATACAAGCTTACCGAAATCAAATTTTCCGGCAACAACGTCTTCCCTGCTGAAAAATTGCGAGAGCTGATTCCATTGAAAAACGGCGAGCCGGCCAATTCGGTTGAACTGACGGATGATCTGCAGCAAATACACAAACTTTATGGGACGAAGGGCTATTTGTTCGCCCATGTAGATGCCGTGCCCACGATGGACGACACGGCCGCAACTGTCGCCTATCAGCTCAATGTCACTGAAGATGAAATGTACCGCATGGGTGAGTTGAACATTGATGGCATCCCGCCGGAGAATGCGAAGAAGATGCTGGCACAGTGGCAGATGAAAAAGGGGGATCCTTACGACAGCAGCTATCCGCAACGGTTTTTCAGCATTATGTATCGCGATTTTGGGCTGCATGGATCGTATGATGTAGCGCCCAGGGAAGCCATCGATCGACAGCAGAAGGTGGTCAACATGGCTTTGCACTTTCTTCCAAAAAGCTGAGTTGACTTGGCACTGGGTTTGAAGTTGAAATGGGATTTGCAGGCGAGCCCTGGTAAGTTGCAAAAACTCTGGAGGATTTTTCGATGAGAATACGCAAAGTCGGTCTGATAGCTGTTTTGTTTGCTACCGCGATGCTGGCGCTGGCAGCCGCCAAGCTTCAAACTTTCACCGGCGAAGTCTCTGACTCGATGTGCGGCGCCAAGCACATGATGGATAACAAAGCCGAATGCACTCGGACGTGCGTCAGCAAGGGATCGAATTATGCTTTAGTGGTCGGCGACAAGGTGTACACGCTCAACACCACTGACAAAGCCGCGCTGGACAAACTGAACACGTTGGCGGGAGAACAGGCTAAGGTGACTGGCACCGCGAACGGCGATGCTATCGAAGTCAGTAAGGTCTCGGCGGCGAAGTAGGTCATGTAGTCCCAGGGCGTCCACGCCCGGGACGGGTGGGCGTGAACGCCCGCTGCTACATGTTCCTTCCGCGACCGCAAAAGATTCTTGCACTTTTGATGTTGCGCGCCGACACACTGTGTTATGTTTGACGATTCGTTGACTCAAAAACCCGGAGGGTTTCTGAATTGTCCAAAGACATGGTCCCCAAGCGGATCTTCTTCACCAAGGGGGTCGGTAAGCACAAAGAGCGCCTGACGTCGTTTGAGCTGGCGCTGCGCGATGCCGGAATTGCGGCCCAAAACCTGGTCCGGGTTTCTTCCATCTTTCCACCACAATGCAAGTTAATCTCGCGAGCCCAGGGATTGCCTTATCTGAATCCGGGGGAAGTGGTGTTTTCTGTCGTGGCGGAGAATTCCACGCATGAGCCGCATCGGTTGCTGGCGGCCAGCATTGGCGTGGCGATCCCTGCCGACCGCAACACCTACGGCTACCTGAGCGAGCACCACTCATTCGGTGAAACCGAAGATGCAGCCGGAGACTATGCCGAGGAACTCGCAGCCGAGATGCTGGCCACGACGCTGAACGTCGAATTCGATTCCGACCGTTCATGGGACGAGAAAAAAGAAATTTATCGGATCTCGAACAAAATCGTGCGCACAGCAAATGTCACGCAATCGGCGGTGGGAGATAAGCGCGGGCTGTGGACGACGGTGATCGCGGCGGCGATCTTTATCTTCGACTGAGGGCCGAGGCTTTATCGAATTCCCAACAGCACTTCCAGATAAGCCCGAGTCTTGCTGAGAAGCTGGGGGCTAGCTTTTGAATGGAAAGCGGCCTTCCTTATTGACCAATCAAGACTTTTGACTTGATCCACGAGAACAGAACCCTCGACTTCATCCACTATCGTCGGTAGCGCGAATGGATAAGGCTTGCGGCGGCTTGTTAAAGGACAAACCACTACTAAGCCGCTGGCGCGATTAAAACTTTCTTCGGTGATGACGAGAGCAGGCCGTCGCTTAGACTGCTCGCGACCGGTCTGCGGATCAAAGTCGAGCCAGATGATGTCTCCAGCTCGTGGGATGTAGCGAGCTACCACTCGACAATCTCCTTACCGCGTTCCTGTCCGGTAGGGATTTCTTCATACCGGTTTTGCGGGGTGATCTGCGCAACCAGTTCTTTCAAGGTCGGTATGCGTTCGCTGCGCACTAGTCTGATCTGCCCTCTTGCGGCTTCCAGAACCACCGGATCGCCGGCTTCCACCCCCGCCGCCTCCGCGACAGGCTTCGGAATTCGGACTGCCAGACTATTGCCCCACTTCACAATGTGAGCCTTCGACATATCCCGCACCTCCTTCTAGCTATACTAAGTATATACCAACGTAGTCGTTATGTATACACCCAGGCGTCCGAAGGACTACTTTGCTTTGTGCTTGGCCGTTCTCGGTGCAACGCTGGTCTTTTCTTTCCCTAGCCGCTCTAAGACTGCCGCCACGATCAGCGGCAATCCTACCGTCGCGTCCACGAAGACTTCGCCGAAGCGGCCGCCTTCTGCCGGAGGCACGAATTTCCCCCAGGAGACCGCTTCGCTGTAAGGACTGCCTGAGAGGCCTCCCCAGTAGACGGGCTCGGGGCAGATTCGCAGGCCGTAGTGGTAGCGTTTCAACGGCAAGTTCTCGCCGAGTCGGCGATGGCGCAACTCGATGAACGGGCCGAACTGCTGCGACCAATTGCGGGGGACGCCGCCGCCAATGGTAAGAATCCCCAGGCGTTTTTGCCGCAGCAGAGTTGAAGCAAAATGCTCCAGGTCTTCGAAAGGATCGAAACGAATCTTGTGGCGGCCGGAGCCTTCGCGCACTCGATTATTGAGCGCAACATCTAATCCGAGTTCGGAATCGGTGAATGCAGGCACGAAAACCGGCACACCCTTTTCGTACGCGGATTTCAGAATCCCGCGCTGGCCTTTGGCGTGTTTCGCCAAGTGCTCGCCAATGGCGTGATTCAGCTTGTATGAACACATCACCTCAGAGTGGTCCCAGTCCGCGAGTACCGCCGCCATTACGCGCTCAACATCGTCAAGGTTCTGCTCGGGCTCTAAGGTGTCATAAACCCGGTTGTAGCCCTGCTCGTAAAGTTCAGTGTCGGGCACGTCAGGGTTGTACTGATAATGCGAGCGGCCAGTGGCCTCGACCAATCCATGAGCCATGAGCGCGCCGGTTGAGACGATGGCATTGACGATGCCGCGGTCGATCAACTCGGAGATGATGAGCCCCTGCTTGGCCACAGTCATCGCGCCTGCGAGCGTCATGATGACGAAGCAATCTTGGTCGCGGGCCATAGCTTCGAGCACGTCGGCAGCTTCGCCAAGCTGGCGTCCGGTGAAGGCAGTTTTGGCCATGGAGCGAACCAGGTCGTCGATGGAGCGAATATTCCTGAGATCCAGCGGTTCAAGCGGAACCAGTCGATCTTCAATTGGGCTATGGAGCTTTCGGTCGATGCCGGTACCGTCGGTATTTTTATGTTTCATGAATGCCTCACATTTATAAGTGGAAGCATTACTTTACTAGAGGCGCTAGCTACTGGCCACTCGCCACGTTTTTGCTAACCATCCAGAATTGGCCATGAGATGTCTGAACTCGTGTCCTTCCCGGCCGTGGTTGCATCATCACCGAAGTGCGGTGTTCGCGATCGTGATATTTCATCAACCTGAGGTCGATCTATCCGCGGCCTTGAGCCAAGAGCTAAAGGCTAAGAGCTAAAAGCTACGCACCAGTGGCTACCAGCCATCAGTCGTTGTTATGCTATTGGCTCGCAAGGAGGAAATTTGCCCGATAACTTCCGCGTAGGCCTGTTGCAGATGTCGGCGACTCCAGATCCCGATAAAAACCTGCAGCACGCGCTCGACAAAGTGCACGAAGCAGCAAAAAAAGGAGCGCAGATTGTCTGCCTGCCAGAACTTTTCCAGACACAATATTTTTGCCAGCGCGAAGACGCCGCACTTTTTGATCTTGCAGAGCCGATTCCGGGGCCGACGACGAAAAAGCTGGCAGAGATCGCCAAACAACTGAGGATAGTTCTGATCGGGTCACTCTTCGAGAAGCGGGCGCCCGGTGTCTATCACAACACAGCGGTGATGATCGATGCCGATGGCAGCCTCCGCGGCATTTATCGCAAGATGCACATTCCGGACGATCCACTCTATTACGAGAAATATTACTTCACCCCCGGCGATCTCGGCTTCAAAGCATTCGATACGCAGGTTGGTCGAGTGGGAACGTTGGTTTGCTGGGACCAGTGGTATCCCGAAGGCGCGCGGCTGACAGCATTGCAGGGAGCGCAGGTACTGTTTTATCCGACGGCAATCGGCTGGCATCCGGATGAGAAGCAGCAATATGGTGAGGCACAGCACAATGCCTGGCACGTGATGCATCTGGCGCACGCGATTTCAAACGGTGTATATGTCGCGGCGGTGAACCGCGTCGGATTTGAGCAAGGCGACATTCGCGGCAATAAAGCTATTGCAGGAAAAGGTCTCGAATTCTGGGGTGGGTCGTTTTTGTCGGACCCATTTGGTCGCGTGGTCGCGCAAGCTTCGCACGATAAAGAAGAAATTTTAATTGGCGAGGTTGATCTGCGGCTGCTCGAGGACACGCGCCGTAATTGGCCGTTCCTGCGGGATAGACGGATTGACAGCTACGGCTCGATTACTAGCCGGCTAATCGATTGATCGCATTCTCGATGGGCGAGGACGCCGTCGCCCCAAGTCACAATTTATTTATAGATGAGATACCGCTCGCGCACCTTCTCAAAATTCAGCAGATCGTTTTGCCAATCAAGATCGATTCGATGGGGATCTTCGCCGCGGACCAATTCGTCGTACACAGCTTTGCTCGCCAAAATGTCCAGAATCTTTTCGACGTGATATTGCTCGGGGTAAAGCTTAAGCAGCGCCGCAGCTAATTCCATTCCCAGCTCTGGAGCGTCGAGAAATTCGCGGTTGGTCAAGACAAGGTTCACGCCGTGGCAGGGCTGGGCAGAGTAATTGCTTGATGTAGGAATGAATGTGACGGGCACGAAACGCACCCCAGGAATTTGGCGGGCATTTAAATAACCGGCAAGTTCGCGCGCGTTGATCCATGGCGCGCCGAGCATTTCAAATGGCGTATCCGTGCCGCGGCCGACAGAAATATTCGTTCCTTCGATGAGGCCAACGCCCGGATATAGCGCAGCTTCTGTCAGGCTGCGAAGATTCGGTGAGGGGTTGATCCACTCGACGCCGGTCGAATCGAGCCAGTCGCCGCGCATCCAGCCCTGCATTGCGACCACCGTCAGCTTGGCATGAATATTGTGCTCGGAGTTGAACATTTGCGCCAGTTCGCCGAGGGTCATTCCACTGCGCACAGGAACCAAGCCGTAGTTGGTGAAGTTTTCCCGGCCAGGTTCAGATACCGGACCTTGAACCAACGTTCCCGTGATCGGGTTTGGACGGTCGAGAACGATCAGCTGTATTCCCGTTTTCGCCGCGGCTTCCAGAAAATATCCCAACGTAGTTTCGTAGGTATAAAAACGAACTCCGGCGTCCTGCAGATCAAAAACCACAGCATCAAGTTGCTTGAGCACGTCGAGCGGCGGTCGGCGTGCCTGGTCGGTGCCACCGTAAACGCTGTAAACCGGAATCCCAGTGACGGCATCGCGCGAGTTTCCAACGTGCGTGGTGTCAAGCTCGCCGGTGACACCGTGCTCAGGGCTGAAGATGGCGGTCAACTGGACTCCGGGCGCGTGCGCCAGCACATCAATGGTGCGCCGCCCGGACGAATCGACGCCGGTCTGATTGGTGAGAACGCCGACGCGTTTGCCTTTCAGTAATTCGAAATCCTGCGATTCAAGAACATCAATGCCAGTTTGCACCGAGCCGTTACGTTCATCGATGTGGTGCTGAGCGGTCATCGACTCGTTGTATCCGGTCAACGTTTTCCATCGCAGAGCTTCCTGCTCATTTGGATTGAGCGGAATACCCGCCGCGACCGCCGTGGAAATTTTGGAGCGGAGGGAAATAACCGATCCCTGCCCGCGTGGATGAACCGCATTGGTCAGCAGAATAATGTACGTGTGAGTAGTCGGGTCGATCCAGATTGAAGTTCCCGTGAAACCGGTGTGCCCAAACGAACCGACCGGCAGCAGTTCGCCGCGATTCGAAGAAAACGGCGAATCAATGTCCCAGCCAAAGCCGCGAATCGAGGGCAGGTTCGCGGGCTGCTCGGGGCTGGTCATTTTTCGGATAGCCAATTGCGAGAGAACGGGGCTGCCATCGAGCAACGCCTGGGCGAACTTCGCCAAATCATCGGCGGTCGAGAATAATCCCGCGTGGCCAGCAACGCCACCCATGCGCCGCGAACGGGGATCATGAACTACTCCGCGCAACATCTGGTTGTGCTCGTCATA